>OFMI01000025.1_pt1 | contig 142071 bp, 127 predicted proteins | sample 1541741 | NCBI WGS metagenome assembly OFMI01 (sample SAMN04209219, study PRJEB22552) | human gut metagenome | biome: gut; material: feces | host: Homo sapiens | place: USA: Oklahoma | reverse complement strand
CTTGCATGTGTTAGGCACGCCGCCAGCGTTCGTCCTGAGCCAGGATCAAACTCTCAAATAATTCGTATCTTAATCAAAGCCTGTCTCCAAACTTCGCTTAAAATCTTCCTTACTTAAGTCATTCGCTTCTAGCTTCTAACTCAAGAATTTTTCGTTGGCTGTCCTTCGCTCTTCGCTACTAAACAACTTTCCTCGTTTTTTCAGGTGTTTCTTGGTTCACGTTATTCAATTCGCAAGGTACACGCGCTCCTTCGATCGCTTTCGCCTCGAGCGGAGCTTTTCTAGATTATCACATGCGGACCGTTTTGTCAAGTACTTTTTTTAGATTCTTTTCTCTTTTTTCCTTCACTCGTTCCGCGTCCCGCCGCTCTTCACGGCGCCCGGTTATACTACCAGATCCACCCTCCCTTGTCAATACCTTTTTTCCCCTTTTTTCGAAAAATTTTTTGGTCTTGCTTCTTTCCAGATCGGTGTTTACAAAGGCCGCTGTATATGATAAAATACAGGAAAAATATGCACTCTCATGGGAGGCATTATAATATGTAAAGGAGCGGTTATCATGAGTTTTTCCCTGCGTCCCTTCACGCCACCGGATTTTACCCAGGAGAAATTCCGGAACGCCCCCAACGCAACCCTCGTTCCCTGTCCCAAGGACGGCGTAGCGCCGGAGGCGTATCACGCCATGAGCATTTTCCCGGAGTATTTCAAAGTTGACGGCCAGTGGATCATGGCAAAAGAAAGCCGGATGGACTGTGTGCCTGTATATGAAAACGGCGTCATCTTCGTTCGGGAATTTCGCCTTCTGAAGGCCGGCGACCTGGTCTTCACCGGCCGGACGGAAAACTGCGAAAACGGTATTTATGTGTATCCCGACGGCTTCCGGGAATCCACCGTACAGCAGGACGTATTTGCATTTCGTCAAAACCGCTCCCGGGAGACGGCTTTCTCCAAAGATTACGACGAGATCTATGATCTTTTGCGGCATGACCGGGAGCACGGGAAAATCGTCTGGGTTATGGGCCCCGCCTTCGCCTTCGACTATGACGCCCGCAACGCCTTTGCCAAATTGGTCAACGGCGGCTATGTTCATGCGGTCTTGGCCGGAAATGCTCTGGCCACCCATGACCTGGAAGGCGCTTATTTGAATACCGCTTTGGGTCAGAATATTTATACCACGCAAAATCAACCGAACGGACACTATAATCATCTGGATCTTTTAAACCGGGTCCGGTATCACGGCTCCGTCTCCAAATTTATCGAGGAAGAGCAGATCGACAACGGCATCATCTACAATCTGGAGAAAAATCACATCCCCTACGTACTGGGCGGCTCCATCCGGGACGACGGTCCCCTGCCTCCTGTTTTTGCCAATGTCTACGAGGCGCAGGACGCCATGCGCAACCAGGTTCGGGACGCCACCACGGTCATCTGTATGGCCACTATGCTGCATACCATCGCGACGGGCAATATGACGCCGTCCTTCCGGGTGATGCCGGATGGTACCGTCCGGCAAATTTACTTCTATTGTGTGGATATTGCCGAGTTTGTGGTCAACAAGCTGGCGGACCGGGGCAGTTTATCCGCCCGGGGCATCGTCACCAATGTGCAGGACTTTGTTGTAAACCTCAGCAAGGGACTGGGCCTGTAACATCAAACACCAGCCGCACGGGACATGCCCTGCGGCTGGTGTTCCTTCCTCTCTGTTTGGGTTGTAGTTACAATTTCCGGCATCGTAACAAAATGGCAACCGCCCGCAACTAAGGCTCTATAGGAACCCGCCTCCTTTCGTGTTATACTTCTCGTATCACAGGAAAGGAGTTTTTTTATGCGTCTTGAAATCGGACAAAAAATCAAGCAGCTTCGCTTGCATCGGGGCATCACCCAGGAGCAGCTGGGACAGTCCCTGGGGCTGACCGGTCAGGCAATCTCCAAGTGGGAGAGCAACACCACAATGCCGGACATCCAGCTCCTGCCGGAGCTTTCGGCTTTGCTGGGAGTCTCCATCGACGCGCTGTTTTCTATCACCGACCGGACCCATATGGACCGGATTGCCAACATGCTGGAAAACGCAAGATTTCTGCCGGCCCACGAATTTGAAGATTCCGAACGATACCTGAAGGACAAGCAATTGACACCCGACACGCAGGCAGAGGCCACGCTGCTTCTGGCCCGCCTTTATAACAAACGGGCCAAAGAATACCGGGACCTAGCCGCTCCCTTAGCCCGGCAGGCGCTTCTGCTCAATCCGGAAGCGGCAGAAGCTCACAAAGCCAATCTGGAAGCCGCGTCCTGCCGGATGCCCGATTGGAACGTGGGAAACCACGGGCAACTCATTGCTTTTTACCAGGATTTCCTCCATACGCACCCAGATGCCCGGCCCAACTACCTGTGGCTGATGGATTTACTCCTGGCCGACGGTCGTACAACAGAAGCCCGGCAGACTTTGGAAGCCATGGGCCGCCTGGGGCGCACCTATCACTATGATCTATACGACGGCCTGATTGCAAAGGAGGAGGGAGACCTGTCCCGGGCTTTGGCTTGTTGGAAGCATATGACGGACCAAGAACCGGAGCTCTGGCTTTCCTGGTTTGGCCGTGCCGACTCTCTTGCGAAAATCGGCCGTTACGAGGAGGCCGTATCCTGTTACCAATCCGCCATCGCCCTGCAACCCAAGCCCCGATACACCGATATGCCGGAGGCCATTGCGCAAATCGCGGAAATTCAGGGAGATATTCCAAGGGCCATCTCTATGCGGGAGCAATGCATCCAAATCTGTCGCGAGGATTGGAACATGACGGAGGGAGAACCCCTAGCGCTGCACCGTCGGGAAATTCAGCGGCTGCAGGAATGTTTAAACCAGCCCAAATGCTAAAGATCGTGTCCTGGAATCGGAAAAATCTGTCGCTTCATCCCTGTTTCTGAATTCTTTTGAACTGACGCAGCAATGCCTGCGCTGCCAGGCCGGTAAACAGGCCGGTGATGAGTCCGGAAATCAGAAGCACCGGCAAATAAGACAGGAGCGCAGGCGTCTGCGTTACGGCAACGGCCACCCCAATTTGCCCTAAGTTGTGCGCCACCGCACCCAGGCAACCGGCAACCCAAATCTGCTTCTCTGTTAAAATTCGTCTCAAGCCCCATGTCGCCAGCCAAGCCAAGGCTCCTCCTACCAGAGCATACCACAGTCCCATCATTTGACCGAACAACAAGGAACCCAACAGGATCCGCACCAATAAAATCCCGGCTGCTTCCCAGGGACCCAGAGCGAACACGGCAAAAATCGTGACAACATTGGCCAGGCCAAGCTTAACCCCCGGTATGGGGATCGGAACGGGAATCTGGGCCTCCACCCAAAAGATCGCCAGCGCAATCGCAGATAAAAGCGCCATCCGTGTAATTTTTTTCACGATCATACCCAGCCTCACAGATACTGCTTAAAGCAGAGGTTCAGGTCCACATTTCCGGTAATTCCCGGAACGGACCCCGTACAGCTATACTGCCACATATCCACATCATAGGAAAAGGTCATAGCATCCTCATACTGTGCCAGCCAAAAATCGTAGGCCTGCAGCTCCCGCAAGCGAAAGGTATTCTGTGCCAAATCCTGATTGAAATAGACGGCCGGCGTATAACCGGCCTCTTCCACCATCCGGCAGAATTCCAGGGTGCAGTCTGTGACCATGCGGCTGGAAACCTCCGCCGTCCTGGCGTCGGCGCTCACCCATTCCCAGTCGAATACTACGGGATATGTGATTTCCCAACCATCAAGGAATTCCAAAACCACTTCCGCTTCCTCCCGCGCCTCTTCGACCGAGATCGCCTGGGAGTAAAAGTACACCCCCACCGGAAGTCCGGCATCCAGAGCGCCCTGCAGGTTCGCTTCTGCATAGGAATCAATATGCACGCCTCCCTGGTCATAGCCACGATAGCCCACGCGAATCATGGCATAGTCCACCCCGGATTGCGCCACCGTCGCCCAGTCGATCACCTCTTGGTGAGAGGAGACATCAATTCCGGTCTTTGCATCCACTGCCGAGCAATAGACAAAGCCGTCCTGCACATAAAAGTCAGATTCCGTATAAGGATTTTCCGGCGGCGGCGGCAGAGTTTCCTCTACCATGGGCTCTGAAGAAAAGCCCAACCGGCTGAGGCATAATAAGATGACAACGCCGGCTCCAGCCAGTCCCATAAAGCCCAGAAGCAGCGCTTTAAAATTCTTTTGGTTTTTTTGACTTTTTGCCATAGCTGTCTCCTTAAAATACCAAAAAACCGGTAATTTTTCTGATTATATCACATTTCTTACATTCTGCCAAGGGAGATTTCCGTCTTTGGCATCTCCATGGGGAATTCCGATTTTCACCGGACATATCATAACGAAAAACGGGTCTGTCGTATCCAACAGACCCGTTCCATCATTTAATCCTGATACATGGGGTACTTCTTACACAGGGCATCCACCGTATCCAGAACTTCCCGGCGGGTACCTTCAAAATCCCGAGCGGTCAACGCAATGCAGTGCGCTACGGTTTTTACATCCTCTTCCCGCAGGCCCCGGGTTGTAACGGCAGGCGTTCCCACGCGGATGCCGCTGGTGACAGAGGGCTTGGCCGGATCCATCGGAATGGCATTTTTGTTTAAAGTCATATGGTTCTCATCACAACGCTCCTGCAGTTCCTTGCCGGAGATCTGAAGCGGCCGCAGGTCTGCCAAAACCATATGGTTGTCCGTACCGCCGGTGACCAGGTCGAAGCCTTCTTCTAGGAGAGATTCTGCCATAACCTGGGCGTTGCGCACAACCTGAGCGGCATATTCCCGGAACTCCGGGGCCAAAGCCTCCTTCAGACATATTGCTTTGGCTGCAATCACGTGCATGAGAGGGCCGCCCTGCGTACCGGGGAACACGGCGGAGTTGAGCTTTTTCGCAAAGGCTTCTTTTCCCATAATCAAACCGCCCCGGGGGCCGCGCAGGGTCTTATGGGTTGTGGTTGTGACGATATCCGCATAGGGAACGGGATTCTGATGCGCACCACCGGCCACCAGTCCGGCAATGTGCGCCATATCCACCATCAGCACACTGCCCGCCTCATGGGCAATCTCAGAAAACAGCTTAAAATCAATGGCTCTGGGATAGGCCGAAGCACCGGCAATGATCAGCTTGGGCCGGTATTTTAAGGCCAAGTCCCGCACCTGATCGTAATCAATCCGTCCGGTCTCCGGATTCAGGCCATAGGAAATCACGTGAAAATATTTTCCGGAGATATTGGCCGGACTCCCATGCGTCAGATGCCCGCCATTTGCCAAATCCATGCCTAAGAATGTATCTCCAGGCTGCAGCAATGCAGTCAAAACAGCGGTATTGGCCTGGGCCCCCGAATGGGGCTGAACATTGACAAACTCTGCACCAAACAGTTCCTTTGCCCGCTGAATGCACAGTTCCTCTACCTGATCCACAAATTCACAACCGCCATAATAGCGCTTCCCCGGAAGACCCTCTGCATATTTGTTCGTCAAAATTGATCCCATCGCAGCCATAACGGCAGGAGATGTAAAGTTCTCTGAAGCAATCAGCTCCAGTCCATCCTGCTGCCGGTGAAGCTCCTTTTGCATCATGTTTGCCAGCTCCGGATCGTATCGCTCCACGAAGCCGATAGAATCCATCGGTTTAGTTAACATAATACTCCTTCTTTCTTTATTCCGTTTGTGGCAGGTTTTGAAACATACAAGAACCAAACACTGCCCAGTTTAGCAAAGATATTATATGGTATCTCCCTACTGCCGTCAAGTTATACGGATAAATTTAACAATTATTTCGCATTTTTCCTCAAATTCCCCCCTTGAATCCAACTTTTATCCTTTTCAGGAAAACTTTTGTGCGTATGTTGCCTCCATTGAAATTTCCATCTGCCGGGCTCCCCTTTTGTTGACAGGATTCCGCAGATTCCGTATAATGATCTCATAACTTTACCTGGGAGGTCTGCCATGTCTATTCGGCCAGCCAAGGTGGAAGATTTACCGCAAATGTTGGAGATCTACCGTCCATTTGTCGAACACACCGCTGTGAGCTTTGAATACCAGGTTCCCTCTCCGGAGAACTTTCTTCAGCGTTTTCGGAACCATGTTGCCCAATTTCCCTGGCTGGTGTGGGAAGAAAAAGGCCGTGTTTTCGGGTATGCCTATGCCGGAGCTCCTTGGGAGCGGGAGGCCTATCGCTGGTGTGCAGAGAGCTCCATCTATCTGGCCCCTGAAGCGCAGGGCAGGGGCATCGGAAAAACACTGTATCAGGCTTTGGAAGAGATTCTCCGCCGGCAGGGCTATGCCGTGCTCTATGCGTTGGTCACGACAGAAAACGAATCTTCCCTTGCTTTTCACCAAGCCATGGGGTTTCACCGCCGGGCTGTCTTTCCCGACTGCGGTTATAAATTCGGCCGTTGGCATGGGGTCATTTGGCTGGAAAAGCGTCTTTCCGATTTGGAGCACCCTTCCGCCTTTCCCTGCGCCTGGGACGAAAAGGAGACAATATGAAAAATATCTGTGTTTATGGCGCCGCCAGTGCGCTTATTCATCCCGACTACCTGTCAGAAGCGAAGAAGCTGGGCAGCTGTCTGGCAAAATCCGGCTTCGGTTTGGTCTTTGGCGGTGGAAATACCGGTGTCATGGGCGCCTGCGCCCGGGGCGCGGCCCAGGACGGCGGGCAAATCATCGGCGTCGCTCCTGAATTTTTTAAAAAGGACGGGATCCTATTTCAACAGTGCACGCACTTTTATTTTACTGAAACCATGCGTCAGCGGAAGGAAATCATGGAAAATCTCTCCCAAGCCTTTGTCATGGCGCCCGGCGGGATCGGCACCCTGGAGGAATTTTTTGAGATTCTCACCCTGAAGCAGCTGGGGCGCCACGCAAAGCCCATTGCCGTTCTCAATACTCGAGGCTACTACGATTCGTTAAACGCGCTTCTGGAACATGCTGTGGAACAAAACTTCCTGGAACGGGACGTTTTACCGATGTACCGCCTGTTTTCGGAGCCGGAGGAGTTGGTACAATCTTTGGAACAGGATTTGGTGACGTTTTCTTGAAAATTTTAATCAGCGCTTGCCTGTTGGGCGTTTCGTGCAAATACAACGGGGGCGATAACCTCTGTCCCGACCTCTTGAAACTGGCCCGGGAACATATTGTCCTGCCTGTCTGCCCGGAGCAATTGGGGGGCCTTCCCACGCCGCGCCCTCCGGCTGAGTGTCTAGGGGGCCGTGTCCTGACCCAGGACGGCCGGGATGTGACGGAATTTTATCAAAAGGGGGCCCTGGAGACCGTGCGCCTTGCCCGGCTTCTGGGGGCTGAAGCCGCCGTTTTCAAAGCCCGCAGTCCCTCCTGCGGTTGCGGCGCTCGGTACGACGGCAGCTTTACCCACACGGTTATTCCAGAAAACGGTATGACGGCGGAGGCGCTTCTGTCGCTGGGCCTTCCGGTCTATACGGAGTCCACCTATTTCAATCTGTTCCAAGAGGGTAAAAAATCCGATGATGGATGAGCTGTACAACACAATCGGTAAGACGACCGGTCGGCATGTTTTTTGCAAGACGTTGCATGCAGGCAAGTTTCTTCCCGGTAACCGTCCATTTTTTGCCCACGATTGGAAACAATTTTAGAAAAAAGTGTTGACCTGCGCCCAAAAAACGGCTATAATGTATTGAGCATGGCCTGAATTACGTTAGGCTTGTTTTCTTTTGACTCGCTACGGCCGATTCCGGCTGTTGAGCATCAATCTTGACAGGAGGTGTTATCCCAATGCTGCGTACCTATCAGCCCAAAAAGCGCCACAGAGCCAAGGTGCATGGTTTCCGTCAGAGAATGGCCACCAGAAACGGCCGGAAGGTTCTCTCTCGCCGCCGTGCAAAAGGCCGCAAAGTCTTGTCCGCCTGATTTTGTGCGCCCAAGAATGCGGAATAACGCCGTCCAAGCTGTTGATGCGGGGTGAATGGAAGAGTCTTCTATTCGCCCCTTCCGTTTCATCCGGCCTTTCTCATGATGTTTGAAAACCCGGCCTTTCTCTTGGTAAAGTCCGGGATTTTTCGGTAGTTTGAAATCTTCATTCCCATTGCCACCCGCCACACCGGAAGGACTGTACCATGGAATTTTCCAAGCCTTTAAAGCTAAACCATATCTTCCGCCGATTGTACCACAACGGAAACCAGGCTGCAAACCGCTATCTGGTTCTCTATTGCAAGGCAAACCACCTGCATGAAAACCGGGTTGGCATTACCGTAGGGAAAAAATTGGGAAAAGCTGTGACCCGAAATCGGGTCCGCCGCCGTTTGCGGGAGATTTACCGCCTCCATGAAATGCAATTTCGGCCGGGTTACGATTTGGTCGTCGTAGCCCGCAGCCAGGCGGTCAACGCATCTTTTTCGCAGCTGACCAAAGCTTATTTGTCCCTTGCGGACAAGCTGAACCTGCGCAACGAGGCTGGACAATGAAACAAATTCTTCTGGCGCTGATCCGCTTCTATCAAAAACGCATATCCCCCGCATTTCCCCCACGATGCCGTTTCATTCCGACCTGTTCCCAATATGCCGTCGAGGCCATATCCAAATATGGCGCACTGCGCGGCGGTCTGTTGGCTCTGCGCCGCTTGATTCGGTGTAACCCCTTTTACAAAGGGGATATTTATGACCCTGTTCCCTGATTTTGGAGGAAAGATATGATTCTTGCGTTTAACATCGCCGACATCATTCGGGTACCGTTTGGATACCTGTTGGATTTGCTCTATCAATTCACAACCAGCTATGGCTTGGCATTGATCCTATTTGCTCTGATTGTCAAGCTGATTTTGCTGCCTGCCAGTGCAAAAAGCAAAAAAAGCATGATGAAAATGAGCCGCGTGGCCCCATTGACCCAAGCCATCCAAAAAAAGTACGAAAACGATCCTCAAAAAGCCCAACTGGAAATCAGCAAGCTGTACAAAGAAGAAGGCATCGGCATGATGAGCGGTTGCCTTTGGAGCTTTGTGCCTCTGCTTTTGCTGTTCCCTCTGTATACCGTAATTCGGCAGCCCTTGATCTATATGCTTCATTTGACGGCGGATCAGGCGACTAAGATCGTATCCATCATCAAAGAAGCCCTTCCGGCCGTCTTTTCTTCCAACAGCTATTACGACCAGCTGGCCGCCGCTCCCCATCTCAACGAATTTGTCTCGCAAATCCGGGAGGCTTTGCCGGAACTGGCCAACGTGTCGCTACCCAGCCTGAACTTTCAATTTTTAGGTGTGGATCTGGGCAAAATTCCCGATTGGCAATTTTGGAACTGGGGAACCGTCAACTGGGCTACCATCGGCCTATTTCTCCTGCCGGTTCTCTCCGCCGGGTCCAACATTCTCTCCATGTGGGTGAGCCAAAAGCTCAATGCCTCTGTAACCACGGACCAAAACGGGAACCGGGATGAACAAGCTGCAAAGGCCTCCAACGCCACCAACAAATCCATGATGATCGTGATGCCCCTCATGTCATTGTTCATCGGCTTTTCTTATCCGGCCGCGCTTTCTCTGTACTGGCTGGCCCAGGGCCTGTTCGGCATTGTACAGGACGCCGTCCTCACAGTCCGGTACCGGAAAATTTATGACGCGGAAGATGAAGTAAAGAGAAGAATTGCCGCACAAAAGGCCGCGGAAGAGGCGGAACGGGAGCGACTGCGCGCTCAGCGCCGGGCAGAAAATCCAGATGGTATTTCCGAAAACACCAGCAAGAAAAAGCTCCAAAAGCAGCAGCAATTCCAAAAGGAACAGCAACAAGCCGCTATGAAGCGGGTTCAATCGAATGCCTCCGGAGAGGATTTGCCTCTTTCCGGCGATCCGGAACGACCCTTTGCCAAAGGCCGGGCTTATCAGCCCGATCGTTATCGCAGCGTTTCAAACGATACTGAGGAGTAAGCTATGGAAAAAAAATTCATTGCAACCGGGAAAGATTTCGACTCTGCAGTCCAGGCCGCTTTGCGAGAGTTGGGTCTGGAATTGGAGAATGTCTCCGTGCAACTGCTGGAACGTGCCAAAAGCGGCGTATTCGGCATTGGAGCACGGCCCTGTAAAGTGGAAGTCACCTATGAAGTTCCCGATCCGGCTCCCACACCGGCTTTGTCGGCAACTTCCCGTACCAAGTCCAAAGCACCCAAGCCGGATGCCGTTCCGCCGCATCCCCCGACGCCTCCTGTAGAGAAGGCCGGCGCACCCACCGACCGGCCAAGACCGGCAGAACCCCCCCGGCCTCTTCGTCAGGAGCCTGCACACCGCCCTCCGCGCTTGAGAGAAGAGCCTAAGCTTCCCCGAGAACCTCGAGAAGAGAAAACCTTCGCTCCTGCCGCACCCGGCAGTGTGGAAGAGCAAATCGAAACGTTCTTAAAAGGCCTGTTACAACACATGGGCTCTACGGCCGTGCCCCACGCCTGGAAAAACGAATCTGAGACGTATCAGGTGGAACTCGTGGGAAAAGATCTGGGGATGCTCATCGGACGGCGTGGAGAAACCCTGGATGCCATCCAGCATCTGACCAATTACGCCGTCAATCGAAACTGCGAAGGACGGGTTCGCATCAGTGTGGATGCGGAGAACTATCGGGTGAAACGAGAAGATTCCCTTCGCCGTTACGCGCGGAAAAAAGCGCAGCAGGTTCTAAAACAGCGGCGGCGTACCATCCTGGAGCCCATGAACGCTTATGAACGCCATGTGGTTCACGCCGCCTTGCAGGATGTGGATAACATCACCACTTATTCTACCGGAACGGAGCCCAATCGCCGGGTTATCATTGAGTACGTACGGTAACCGCAATTCCTCTTCAGCAAGAACCTGCTGAAGAGGAATTTTTTCCAATTTCAACGGCCTGGAAAATATCCCGTCTTCTTTGCCTTGCAAGTTTTTCAGTAAGTGCTATAATAATCTCAAAGACATACAACAAAAAGGGAGCATGGATATGGAAACGCTACTGTCAATTTCCTTTGCCCTGCTGGCAGGACTTATGATGACCCGAATCATCAAACGCTGGCAGTTACCCGCTGTGACGGCTTATTTGGTTGCCGGCGTCCTGATTGGACCGAATTGCCTGGGACTTTTGCACATACCGGGCATCGGATTTTCTTCTTTTGAAGAGGTATCCGATTTAAGCCTAATCTGCGACGTGGCTCTTGGTTTTATCGCATTTGCCATTGGAAACGAATTTCGCCTGACCTCCTTAAAACAAACCGGCAAACAGGCTACCGTCATTGCCGTGGTGCAAGCCATTGCCGCTACCATCTTTGTGGATGTGACCTTACTGCTGCTTCACCTGGCCTTGGGGGACAAATTGCCGGTATCCACCTGCATCGTCTTGGGAGCGGTGGCCACGGCAACCGCTCCGGCAGCCACCATCATGGTTGTAAACCAGTATAAGGCAAAAGGACCCTTGACCAAACTGCTTCTGCCCATTGTCGCCTTAGACGATGCAGTTGGACTGATTGTCTTTGCTGTCTCCTTCGGCGTAGCCAAAACCATGATCAGCGGTTCTTTCAGTCTGATGACCGTAGTTCTCAATCCCCTGCTGGAAATCGTCTGCTCCTTGGCCCTTGGCGCCGCCCTGGGCGCATTGTTCTCCTTCGTGGAAAAGCTGTTTCAATCTAACTCCAAACGCCTCAGCGTTGCCGTCACCTTTGTGATTCTTGCTGCAGCGCTGTCGAAAATACAGATTCCCTTAGGGGGGAACGTGGTCATAGAATTCTCCTCCCTGCTGGTCTGTATGATGGTCGGCACCGTGTTTTGCAATGTATGTGACTTCTCCGAGGAAATTATGTTTAAAACCGATCGGTGGACGGCGCCTCTATACGTTTTGTTTTTTGTCCTCAGCGGTGCGGAATTGGATCTTCGGGTATTTGCTGAATTGGCAGTGGTCGGCATCGGCGCGGCCTACATCATCTCACGCTCCGCCGGGAAAATTGCCGGCGCCTCAGTCTCATCCAAGCTGATGAAATGTGACCAAAAGGTTTGTCAATATCTGGGTCTTACGCTGCTCCCCCAAGCCGGGGTCGCTTTGGGCATGTCCGTTACCGTGGCGGCGCAAATGGGCGCAGAGGGCGCCATCATTCGGGATATCATTTTGTTTTCGGTTTTAATCTACGAATTAATCGGCCCCATTCTCACCAAATATGCCCTTTCCAAAGCCGGTGAAATTCAGCCCAAGCCTGCCCAACGGGATATGACCAGAGTCCATGCCAGATAACAAAATATGGACCGGATAAACCCGACTGAACGTAAAAGCAATGGATCGTCTTGCCAATCTTGGGAGACGATCCATTGCTTTTCTCATTTGATTCGGTCGCTTTCTTCCACTTTTCTCAAAACCCGGCACGGATTGCCAACGGCGATCACACCGGCCGGTATATTTTTTGTCACCACACTGCCGGCTCCAATCACCGAGTCGTGTCCTATGGTGACGCCGGGAAGGATGACGACATTGCCGCCGATCCAAACCCGGTCTTCCACAAGAATCGGCTTACAAGCTTCCAACGTATAGGGATGACCATCCGGTGCAAAACGGACATTTCGTTCCTCCGCCCGCAACGGATGTATGGGTGTGAGGAAGGACACATTGGGACCGACAAATACATCGCTTCCAAGCCGGATTTCCCCACAGTCCAGAAATGTGGCATTGAAGTTTATATAACACCGGTCTCCCAAATATGTGTTGCAGCCGTAGTCAAACTTCACATATGGATAAATTTCGCTATATTGCCCCATCGAACCAAGAAGAGCCTTCAAAATTTTCTGTCGCTTCTCCTTCTCCGATTCCGTCGTTCGGTTGAATTCCTCCGCCCGATCCCTTGCATGATCCCGCTGACGGCACAATTCCGGATCGGAAGGGTCGTACCACAGACCGGCAAGCATTTTCTCCCGCTCGGTCATTTTTCCTCCTCCTGGCCGTCCACCTTTTCCACGCCGATGACCTGATTGCCATCCTCTACACGCATCAAAATAACGCCCTGTGTGTCTCTCTTGTAAATATTGATATCGGAAGCTGGCATCCGGATGATCACACCGCCCGATTCAATGAGCATCACGTCGTCCTCCTCATCAACCACACGGCAGGCCGTTACAAGACCGGTTTTGGGCGTAATGCTGTAATTTTTCAGACCTTTCCCCCCGCGGCTTTGCGGCTGCCGCTTTCCGTCCTCAGAAAGACGGAGATACTCTCCCAGATCTGTACGCTTTCCAAATCCATTGGCCGTAACGGTGAGCAGACATTTTCCCTCCTCCGCTTTTTCCGCACCAACGACATAGTCCCCAGGCGCTAACGTGATGCCCTTCACGCCTGCGGCATCCCGGCCCATGGGCCTTACATCCGTTTCACTAAAGCAAATGGCCATGCCCTGAGCAGTCGCCAGGATAATTCGGTCTTCTCCGCTCGTCTTCATCACAGAAATCAGATGATCGCCTTCCTCCAGTGTCAAAGCGCGAATTCCGGTTTTTCTATTGGTATGAATGGCCTGCAATGCCAGACGCTTCACGGTACCGTTTTTCGTCGCCATGACCAAATACGCATCCTCACGGAATTCTCGCGTCAAAAGCATAGCCGTCACTTTTTCATCCGGCTCCAAAGGCAACACGTTGACAATTGCGGTGCCTCTGGCTGTGCGGGAGGCCTCGGGAATCAGGTATCCTTTCTTCTTATGCACGCGCCCGGTGTTGGTAAAAAACAACACGTAGTCATGTGTGGAAGCCACAAAAATATTTTTTACATAGTCTTCCTCTTTTAAATTTTGTCCATTGATTCCACGACCGCCTCTGCGTTGACTCCGGTACGTATCCACAGGCATCCGCTTGATGTATCCCTGGCTGGATAAGGTATAGCAGCAATCCTCTTCTTCAATCAGATCCTCCACGTCAATCTCGTCTTCCACATCCTGAATTTCTGTCTTTCTCTCATCTCCAAACTTATCCCGGATGGCTGTGAGTTCCTCTTTCAAAATGTCCTTTACCAGATTGATGTCTCCCAGAATTCTCTGATATTCCGCAATTTTCGCCTCCAGCTCCTGATATTCCGACATCAGCTTATCTCGCTCCAGACCTTGCAGCCGTTTCAGCTGCATATCCAAAATAGCCTGAGCCTGCACGTCGGAGAGGCCAAATCTGCTCATCAAATTTTCTTTTGCATCATCATAGGAACTGCGTATAATTTTAATTACTTCATCAATATTTTCTTGTGCAATGAGCAAGCCCTCTAACAGATGCGCCCGCTCCTGCGCTTTCTTTAAATCATACCGCGTTCGCCGGATGATGATCTCTTCCTGGAAGGCCAGGTATTCATCCAAAATCTCCCGCAAAGAGAGAATCTTAGGCTGGGATTGATCCTTGACCAAGGCCAGCATATTAATGGCAAAGGTGGTCTGCAGCTGCGTCTGGGCAAAAAGCCGGTTTAAAACAACCTGTGCATTGGCGTCTCGTTTCAGCTCTATCACAATTCGCATACCGGTCCGGTCGGATTCATCTCGGATGTCGGAAATTCCATCCAATCTCTTCTCATTGACCTGATCCGCCATATTTTTAATCAGCATCCGCTTATTGACTTGATAAGGAATTTCCGTCACAATAATGCGGGTCCGGTTCTGTCCAAACTCCTCAAAGTGTGTACGAGCTCGAAGCGTTAAGCGGCCCTTTCCCGTAGCATAAGCCGCCCGAATGCCGGCTCTCCCTAAAATAATTGCTTTTGTTGGGAAATCCGGCCCGGTGATGTGCTCCATGATGTCTGATAATGTACACTCCGGATCACATAGAATGCAAATACATGCATTGATGACTTCCTTCAGATTATGCGGGGGGATGTTGGTTGCCATACCGACGGCAATGCCGGAGGAACCATTCACCAACAAATTGGGAAAGCGGCTGGGAAGGACGCGGGGTTCTTTCCTGGTTTCGTCGAAATTGGGATCCCAATTGACCGTGTCTTTCTCAATATCCCGCAGCATTTCATTGGAAATCCTGGAAAGGCGGGCTTCAGTATACCGATACGCTGCCGGGGGATCTCCGTCCACGGAACCAAAATTACCGTGTCCGTCTACCAACATATACCGCATGGAGAAGTCCTGGGCCAGGCGCACCAGCGCATCGTAAACCGACTGATCTCCATGGGGATGGTAGCGGCCCAACACGTCGCCGACGCATGTAGCGGATTTCCGGAAGGGACGGTCTGAGGTCAAGTTGTCCTCATACATGGCGTATAAAATCCGTCTGTGCACCGGCTTCAGGCCGTCTCGCACGTCGGGCAGCGCCCGTCCTACAATGACGGACATCGCATACTCCATGTAGCTCTGCTTCATCTCTCCTACCAGTTCGGAGGTAATGATAGACTGATTGGGAAACATAATATCTTCAGGTTTATAGTCCTTTTTATGCTGTGCCAAGCTGCAACCTCCTTAGTAATCCAGATTTGCCACGTTCGGCGCGTTTTGCTCGATGTATTCCTTTCGGGGCTCCACCTTTTCGCCCATCAGTAGGGTAAAGATCTCATCCGCCCGGACGGCGTCCTGCAATTCAATTCGTTTCAGCGTCCGTTTTTCCGGATTCATAGTCGTCTCCCAAAGCTCATGGGGATCCATCTCACCCAGACCTTTATTCCGGCTGATGTCCACCTTAGCATTTGGGTTGTCCTTCCGAATTTCCGCCGAGATCCGGTCTCTCTCCTCGTCCGAAAAAGCGTACCGAGTGGTCTTTCCTCTGACCAGCTTATACAAGGGGGGCATAGCGGCATAGACATAACCGTGTTCAATCAAGGGGCGCATGAAGCGGAAAAAGAACGTAAGCAAAAGCGTTCGAATGTGTGACCCGTCTACATCGGCATCTGCCATGATTACAACTTTATGATATCGAAGCTTAGACAGATCGAATTCTGCGCCGATACCGGCGCCTAAGGCTGTGATGACGGGCTGGAGCTTATCATTCCCAATGACCTTGTCTTCGCGAGCTTTTTCCACATTCAGCATTTTTCCCCAGAGCGGTAGAATCGCCTGAAAACGGGAATCTCGCCCCTGTGTGGCGGAGCCTCCTGCAGAATCACCCTCGACGATATAGATTTCCGTCAAAGCCGGGTCCGATTCATTGCAATCCCGCAGCTTGTCCGGCATCGCCGCGCCGCCCAGGGCTGTCTTTCTCCGGATGGAATCTCTTGCTTTTTGCGCAGCGGCTCTGGCCCGGTTGGCTGTCAAAGCCTTATCCAGAATGGCTCTGGCCGTTTGTGGATGCTCTTCCAAATAAGTGGACAGCTGCTCTGTGACAACGGCGTCTACCAAGGTCCGGATATAGGCGTTTCCAAGCTTTGCTTTCGTCTGGCCTTCAAACTGAGCGTCGGTCAGCTTCACAGAGATGATGGCGGTAATGCCCTCCCGGCAATCCTCGCCCTGGACCCGGTCATCTCCTTTCATCGCTCCGATTTTGATTCCGTAAGCATTCAATGCCCGGGTCAAAGCTGCTTTAAATCCGGTTTCGTGCATTCCGCCTTCCGGCGTGTGTACATCATTGGCAAAGGATAAAATGAATTCAGAGAAGCCGTCGTTGTACTGAATTGCCACCTCCGCCGAAGCTTCCCCTTTTACGCCCCGCATGTAAATGACGTCATTGTGCAGCGCCGTCTTATTTCGATTGCACCAGACGGCAAACTCCCGGATTCCGCCTTCATAGCACATGGTATCCTGCCGGACTTCTTTCTCTCTGGCGTCCTGAATGGTAATGGACAGGCCGGCATTTAAAAATGCCTCCTCTCGCATCCGGGTATGCAGCGTATCGTAATCAAAAATCACCGTATCAAAAATTTCCGGATCCGGCTGGAAGGTCACCTCGGTTCCCGTTTTGTCTGTCCGGCCGACAATCCGCATCTCCTGGGTAATATCTCCCCGGGAGAATTTCATTTCATAAATTTGTCCATCCTTATGAACCCGCACGGTCAGCCAGACGGACAGTGCGTTGACCACGGATGCCCCGACGCCGTGCAGGCCGCCGGACACCTTGTATCCGCCGCCTCCGAATTTTCCGCCGGCGTGCAGCACCGTATAAACCACTTCCAAGGCCGGCCTTCCCGTCTGCGGTTGAATATCCACAGGAATTCCCCGTCCGTCGTCTGTTACGGTAATCGACTCCCCCGGATGAATGGTAACAGAGATATGCTTGCAGTATCCCGCCAGAGCTTCGTCAATGGCGTTGTCTACGATCTCATAAACTAAGTGATGCAAACCGGAGGCGGAGGTAGAGCCGATATACATACCCGGCCGCTTCCGAACCGCTTCCAGTCCTTCCAGAACCTGTATTTGCGCGGCGTCGTATTTCGTCTCTACTCTTGTATTGTTCAGCTCGTCGGACATGAGCGAACCTCCTTCTATTTTAAATGAACTCATCGAATCACTGCTCCCGCCTGAATTTGCAAAATCTTTCCCATCTTCGTTATCCGGTCCTTTTCGCAACAAGTAATAAAAACCTGTCCGGTTTGGATTTGATTTAAAACAAAATCCTGCCTTCCCGGATCCAATTCGGACAAGACGTCGTCTAACAGCAAAACCGGCTCCTCTCCCGTGTCCCGCCTGGTCAGTTCTCTCTGCGCCAGCTTTAAGCTGATGGCGGCTGTACGCGTCTGTCCCTGAGAACCATAGCTTTTCAGACTCATTCCATCCAGGGAAGCATCAAAATCATCCTTGTGCGGACCTGTGAGGCATTGTGCGGACTCCAATTCCGCCGCATGGTGGGACTCCGCATGCTGAAGCAGGTCCTTTTCCAACTCCTGCAACGACGCAAACGGATCCTTCACAGTGGAAACCGTGCGGTAGGGAATTTCTAAAATCTCCTTGCCGCCGGAGAACTCCCGGTGGTACCGGGTCGCCTCCTCTCCCAAGCTCTTCAGGAACCTGGCCCGGTAGGAGATGATGACAGCACCCACTTGGCATAACCGGCTGGAATATTCCGGCAGCACCTGCAACAGGGACGGGTTTTCAAACCGGTCCCTCAAAATCTTGCTTTTTTGCTCCACAACCCGGCTGTACTCCGCCAGGGCCGCCTCATATCTTGGTCGAAGCTGGCACAAGGCATGATCTAAAAAACGGCGTCTGGCGGCCGCTCCGGCCTTCAGAACCAATAAATCCTCCGGACAGAACAAAACCGTCGTGAGAACGCCGCGCATTTCCGCGGCGGTTTTCTTTTTTACACCGTTTAAAAACTGCTGCCGCGGCTTGCGTCCGGCGAACAAAACAGTTCGAATGGTCTGCTTTCGTTCCTCTCCGCTGACGGCTCCGGATAAATCCGCATATTCCGCGCCAAAGCGAATTAATTCTATTTCCCGCCTGGTGCGAAACGACCGTCCTGTGGATAAATAATAAACCGCTTCCAAAAGGTTGGTCTTCCCCTGGGCATTGTCCCCTACAATCAGATTCACACCGGGAGAGAAGCTGCTTTGTAGGCTTTGATAATTTCGGAAATTCCGAAGATCCAGCTGTTCAAGATTCATGGGCGGTTACGAGATATGTGGTACCCAAACAAGCGGCGCGATCTCCGGGCCGCAGCTTTTTCCCCCGCATGGTGCAAACTTCCCCATTTACAAGGACTTGCCCATCCTGAATCAAATTTTTTGCCATGCCGCCGGAAGGTACGGCATCAGCCAGTTTCAACAGGGCCTCTAACCGAATCCATTCTGTAGAAATCGCAATCTCTCGGGATTGCGGTTCCTTTTTTCTTACCATGACTTGCACAATGTTTCCTCCTCAATTGGACCGCAACCGAACCGGCAGCACCATATAGGCAAAATCGTCTTGTTCCCGCACCGGCGTCAAAACGATGGGGCTGAGGCCGTTTTTCAGTTCCAGACAGACCTCCTCGCTGGGAATTGCCCGCAGAGCGTCCGCCAAATACCGGCAGTTGAATCCGATTTCCAATTCTTCTCCATTGCCGGCAATGGGGCATTGGTCTTCCGCCGCACCGATGGTGGTGGACGTGCGGAAGGTAGCAACCTGATCTCCAAACAGGCAGCGGACCGGACTCTTTAATTTTTCCGTTACGATGAGTCCCACCCGGTCGATGGTAGCAGCCATATCGTTGACATTGGCTGTGAGTTTAATGGGACAGTCTGTGGGGACAACCCGACGCCAGTCTAAAAAATCTCCCTCCAGCAGACGGCAAATCAAAGTCGCATTTCCCATTTCAAAGAGAATGTGCTTCGGTCCCAGGGTAAAGGTCACCTGGTCCTCTTCACCTAATATCTTTTCCACCTCTTTTAACGCGCTGGCAGGTACAACAAAGTGCATGGTTCTGCCGGTGTTGTCCTGGAGGTGATAGGTGCGGCGGGCCAGCCGGTAGCCGTCTACTGCCACAACGGAGATGCTTTCATTTTCCACTTCAAAAAGACATCCTGTGTGAATGGGGCGGCTTTGATTTTCAGAAACAGCGAAAATAGTACCGGAAATCATATCCCGGAGGGCTCCTTGAGGAATGCAGACGCCGTTTCGATTTTCTACGTCGGGAAGTTCCGGATAGTCTTCTGCATTGGAAGCGGAAATGTGGAAATTGGAGAAACCGGCGCGGATCTCCACTTTAAAGTTATTGTCCACAGATATGTTGACCGGCCCCTCCGGCAGGCGGCGGATGATATCAAAGAGAAGGCGAGCCGGAAGGATGCAGGCGCCTTGCTCCTGAATGTCTGCCTCCATGGAAACTGTAATAGCCGTTTCTAAATTATACCCCGTCAGCTGTAAATTCAGACTGGCGCGGCAATAGATGCCTTCAATGGCCGGCAATGTACTTTTCTGCGCTACTGTGCGGCTGGCTACGGAGATGGCGGAGACAAAGGTACTTTTTTCACAGGTAAACTTCATATGTCGTGCTCCTTCCTGAGAAGATCTTTCTTATTTTATAAACAGAGAGGTTAAAATGTAGTAGTAGCAATAGTAGGGGAAATTTATGTGGAAAACTCTCTGAACGGCCCGTCTTGCGGGGTTTGTAGGTCCACAGGGGCTTGTGGATAATTTTACCGTTGTCCACATGAGAAAATTTGAAAATGTGCATACATCGTTGTCCACAGGGGCATTTTTGGTTTTCCACGTAGAAATGTGGAAAAAAATAGGCGACGAAAAAATACCCCTCGAGGGCGTTTATAGAGAGGAGTTGATGTTGGCGGTAATATCCCGGACGGCGGACTGTAAGGAGGAAGCGGGGTCCTTCAGGCTCATTTCTACCTTACGAATGGAGTGGATGACCGTGGAGTGATCTCTTCCGAATTCCCGGCCGATTTCCGGGAGCGAGAGATTGGTCAGCTGACGGATTAAGTACATGGCAATTTGGCGGGCTTCTGCGGTTCCTTTGTTCTTGAGAGTCCCTCGGAGAATGGACTCGTCGATGGAATAGAACCGGCTGACTTGATTGATGATAAGAGCCGGGGTGGGAACGGCATTTCCTTCCACTTTAAACATGTCGTTGATGGCGCGGGAGACGTTGGGTAGGTCCAAAGGCATGTCGTTGAGGTCTCGGTAAGCCAGAATTTTTTTTACGGTTCCTTCGATTTGACGGACGTTATTGGTGATATTGTTGGCAATATAGTTGCAGACGTCGTCTCCCAGGTCCAGTCCCAGGGAAATGGCTTTGTTTTTCAAAATTGCCATTCGAGTTTCATAGTCGGGCGGTTGAATATCAGCCAGGAGACCCCATTCAAAACGGGTTTTGAGCCGGTCCTCCAATGTCAGCATATCGCTGGGCTTTCGGTCGGATGTCATGACAATTTGCTTGCGCTCCTCGTAGAGCTTATTGAAGGTATGAAAGAATTCCTCCTGCGTGCTGTCCTTTCCGGCAATAAACTGAATATCGTCAATTAAAAACAGATCTGCTTCCCGGTACTTATTGCGAAATTCTACGTTTTTACCGCTTTGCAACGCAGCAATTAGCTCATTGGTAAATTGATCGCCTTTGATATATACGATTTTGAAATCCGGGTGCTGGCGCCGGAGCTCGTTGGCGATGGCGTAGAGCAGATGTGTTTTTCCGATCCCGGCGGGTCCGTAGATAAACAAAGGGTTATATACTTGACCGGGATTGTTGGCCACGGCAATGGCGGCGCTGCGGGCAAACCGGTTTGAGGAGCCGACAACAAAATTTTCGAAGGTGAACTGGGGGTTAAAATCCATAACCGTGTTGGCTTTTCCTTTGGATTTGTACTCTGCCAATTCTTCTGGACCAAAGACAACTAAGTCGATTTCTGTGTTGAAAATTTCCTTCATGGCGTCTTTGATATATTCCGTACAACGCCGTTGAATAATCTCTTTGCGAAAAGGCGAGGCAGTGTATAAAATCAGCTGCTCGTCGTTGAGTTCCACTACTTCCGCATCGTCGAACCAGGTGGAAACCACGGCCGGCGTCAACCGGTTTTCCATGTGATTCAAGACCTTTGCCCAGACATAGGCAGATGAGTACATTCTCACAGCTCCTCTCTCTAGAAAGATGGCGCCCAAAGGGGAAAAGCAGCCATTTTATCAGGTTTTGCACAACTTCTCACCTTAAATTTTACCACAGAACAGCGGAAAAAACAAGGAGTTTTATCCGGAATACATTAAAATAAAGGAATTTCCGCCCTTTGTATGCCTCCGGAAAAATTCGTAGGCGCACAGAGGCGGAGGAGATGGTTTTGCATTTTACTACGTGGGAAAATCCAGCGAGCGGCATGTGTCAAAGAATACGACGGGGATTTTTGGGGCTGTGGTTCTGATTTTTTCTGTTCCTTTCTCTTGTGTATGCCGGGAAAATATTGTAAAATAGACCTTATCCCTGGGGGATTCAAACTCATGGTTTGGAGGTACTGCCGTGTCTGATTCAAAGGAACAGGATTATTTGAATGAAATATACGAGATGTTGAACCGGCCGACTTCTCCCGGTTTGCAAAAGCCGCCTCCGGAAAATCCTCCTAAGCGGAAAAAACGCCGCAGAAGATCGTTTCCTTGGTTGGGGATTTTTGCCGTAATTTTGACGGGCGCATTGTTGTTTGCAATTGGTCGGTACCGGCGGGATTTAAACAATCCTCCCGTTGTGGCGGAATCGGTTCCGGCTTCTATAACCGCTCAGGATGGAGATACTTTGACAATTGCAGCGGCGGGAGATATCAATATCACAGAGGAAATTCTACGCAGCGCTCAGCAGAGCGACGGAGCTTATGATTTTTCTGAGATGCTGCTGGGAATGGTGCCTTCTCTATCTGGAGCGGATTTGACTGTGGCAGATTTAGAAGTCAATTGCTTGGGCGCGCCTTACGATCCGGCTCAATATAATGCGCCGGAGGGTTTGCTTTCCGCCCTTGCAGAATCCGGCGTGGATTTGGTTCAAACTGCCAATACGGTCAGCATTTATAACGGCATGTCTGGTCTGCATTCTACATTGGCGGCGGTACGCAATGCCGGATTGATTCCGGTCGGTACGTTTGCCACAGAGCAGGAGGCCAAGGAGGCCAAGGGCTTTACCCTGGTGGAGGTCAAGGGATTTCGCGTGGCGTTTGTAGCGTTTACCAAGGGAGTCGGAAATTTACGGATTCCGGACGGCGCGGAGTACAGCATGAATCTGCTTTACCATGACTATAATACGACGTATCAGGATGTGAATACCGACGGGATTCGGGAGGTTCTCTCACAGGTACAATCAGAAAAACCGGATATTACAATTGCTTTGCTTCATTGGGGCAGTGAATACAACAGCACAGTCAGTGAAAGTCAAGAGGAAATCCGGGACCTGATGCTGGAAGGCGGCGTGGATGTGATTTTGGGTACGCATTCTCACCTGGTTGGACCACTGGAAATGACGGATTCCCCGGATGGACGGATGCTGACGGCGTACAGCTTGGGAAATCTGTTATCCACCAGCGAAGAATCAGGCGCCAACCAAGGAATTGTGTTGCAACTGCAGTTTACCAAGACTGCAGATGGTGTAACCTTGACGGACTATTCCTATGATCCCCTGTACCTTGCCGGAGAAGACGAGACGGCTTCGGGAAAAATGGAGATATGGAATACGGCGGATCAAGTTGCTCTGTATGAGTCCTCCTACGTGGGAAGAGTGTCGGATGAAATATATGAGTCTTTAAAGGGGGCTCTGGAAGAAGTGGAAGCTTCGGTGCAGGCCCGGGACGACGCAGAATGAAAAAAGAAGCCTGCTGCATGATGCCTCTCGGCTCCTGCAGCAGGCTTCTTTTTTCATTTTCAATAAGTGCACTGAATATATTTTTGATCCCATTGATCGTCAAAAAGTCTGGCGTTCCGAGACATGGGGCAACCCTGAAATAAGTCGTTGGCCAATTCCTCGATTAGGTTTCGCAGTTCCAACGGCTCTAGGTAAAAATCCGGAATGCCTTCTGTACCGACCTGCGCTCCCAGGAGGGCTCCTGTTACAGCGCCCAGCGCCGAGCTCAAGCCGGAGTGATTGACCGCCGCCACAATGCCCCGGTCGTAATCTCCCGGGAATTTTAAGCAGAGATAGCATGCGCCTGCCAGAATGGCTGCAGCATCTGTAGGCCGCTGCCGGGACAACGCCTCTGCAGGGGATGTGGGGGCTTCGGCTGTATGCTCCGCCCAATCCAGGAGCGTTTCTATAGCCCGAATTTGGGAGAAGCGGCTGCTGAACTGACGAATCATATTTTCCCGGGTTTTGTGCAGAATGGAGCGGAAGCTGTCCGGTTCTCCATAGAGAATTCGGCTTAAAAGATTTGTCAGATATGCGGCCGGGAGAAAACCCAACGGATCTCCATAGGTAAGCGCGGCGGATTCCGCGCCTAGGAGGCTGATTTCCGGAAGAGGCGTTTCAGATGGATGGAAAAACAGACCGATCGGCACACAGCGGGCCAAGCCGTTTGGTCCCCGGGAATGGTTGATGGGCTCCTCCATCGTTCCGGCTTGCGGCCGTTCTAAGGCGTACAAGACAGCCGGTTCGGGACAGCGGCGGCTGTGCATTGCATCCACGGAGGATAGCCAACTGAAAGACTTTTCCCGTCCTTTGGGAACGCCGTAATGTTGCGTTTTGCACCAGTCCCGGTAAGCGGCTTCTAAGTATTTCACATAAGGAGCCATAACGCCCCGGATTGCGCCCCGGGTTGCGCCGAACAGCAGACCGTTGGCGGTAAACATACATAATTGGGTATGACTGGAAATGGTGGCGAAGCCGTTGATGGTGTCGTACCCCTGAATCCCGTTTGGACCGTATTTTTCCCGGATATCGTCCAGGGTGAGCTCCTCCACACAAAAACCCAGGGCGTCGCCTGCAGCGGCGCCCAACAGGCAGCCGTGAATTTGGTCTTGCTTGCGTACCATAAGCACTCCTTTATGTGACATTCACTGCATTTTTTGATGCTGTTCCAGGTAGATCAACAGGACGGCGATGTCCGCTGGACTGACGCCGGAAATCCGTCCGGCCTGTCCAATGGAAATGGGACGGATTTCCGACAATTTTTGCCGGGCTTCCAGGCGCAGGCCGTTGATGGACTGATAGTCTAAATCAGAAGGAAGGCTCCGGGATTCTTCCCGTCTAAATTCCTCCACCTGACGTTCCTGTCTGGCCAAATATCCGGCATATTTTAATTGAATTTCCACCTGCTCCCGAATGGCAGGAGCCAGAGACGGGCGGTTTGGATCCAATGGAGCCAGGTCGTCGTAGTGAATCTGCGGTCTGCGGATTAAATCGCACAGTCGAGCGGAGCCCTTGACGGCGGTGGTGCCGGCGCGTTCCAAAAAATCATGCAGCGCGGGCGATTCCGCAACACCGGTGGATTCCAAACGGCGAATTTCCTGCCGGACCTGCCGGTATTTTTCTTCCACGTCCAAAAGCCGCTGCTTCGGTATGAGGCCTACCTGGAAGCCGACAGACGTCAAACGGTCATCTGCATTGTCCTGCCGGTGTAAAAGCCGGTATTCCGAACGGCTGGTCATAATGCGATACGGCTCATTGGTGCCTTTGGTTACCAAATCGTCAATCAACGTGCCGATGTAGCATTGGTCCCGTGTCAGAATCATGGGGGGTTTTCCCTGGATTTTTAAAGCGGCGTTGACGCCCGCCACCAGACCCTGTACAGCCGCTTCCTCATAGCCTGAGGTGCCGTTAAACTGTCCTGCGCCGTATAGACCGGATATGGCTTTGCATTCCAAGGTGGGCAGGAGGGCGGTGGGATCGAGACAGTCGTATTCGATGGCATAGGCCGGCCGCATCATTTGCGCATGCTCTAAGCCCGGGATGGTATGCAGCATCTGCACCTGCACCTCTTCCGGAAGACTGGAAGACAGGCCTTGCAGATACAGCTCCTCTGTGTGTAAGCCGCATGGCTCTACAAAAATTTGGTGCCGCGTTTTGTCCGGAAAGCGGACAATTTTTGTTTCAATGCTGGGACAGTATCTGGGTCCGACTGCTTGTATGGTTCCGTCGTAAAGGGGGCTTCGATCCAGGTTTGCACGAATGACGGCATGGGTTGCTTCGTTGGTATAAGTCAAATAGCATACGGCCTGATTATTCAAAACATGCGTTGTGGAAAAGGAAAAAGGCTCTGGCTTGGAGTCTCCCGGCTGTAATTCCATTTTTGAAAAGTCTACGCTTCTTCGATTGATGCGAGGCGGCGTACCGGTTTTAAACCGCCGCATGGGAAGGCCCAGCTCTTTCAAGCAGTCTGATAAACCGACGGAAGCATGCATCCCATCCGGGCCGGAAGATACGACACAAGAGCCGGTAATGGTGGTGCTGTCCAGATAAGTACCGGTTGCTATGATGATGCTTTTCACTTGATATTCCGCGCCTGTTTGTGTTTGCAGGCCGGAAACGGCGCCGTTTTCACATAGAATCTTGGTCACCATGGCTTGTTTGATCTCGAGGCCGTCCTGCAGCTCCAAGGCGTGTTTCATATATTGTTGATACAGCCTGCGGTCTGCTTGGGCGCGAAGAGAGTGAACAGCGGGACCCTTTCCCCGGTTCAGCATCCGGTATTGAATGCAGCAAGCGTCGGCAGCCCGGCCCATTTCTCCGCCTAATGCGTCCAATTCCCGCACCAAGTGTCCTTTCCCCGTTCCTCCGATGGCAGGGTTGCAGGGCATATTTCCGATGGAATCCAGGTTGATGGCGAAGAGAACGGTTTTCATGCCCAGCCGGGCAGCCGCCAGGGCTGCTTCAATTCCGGCATGGCCTGCTCCAATGACAGCCACGTCATAAAGTCCGGCACAGTAGCTCACGTTGGTTCCTCCCTCCTGTGTCGGGTTTGGTCCTGTTTGGACTTTGCATACTGAAATTCATTATACCAAATTGAAAAGATAAAAACAAGGGTGCGGGTCATATAGGAAAAAATGCCCGGACCGGTAACCAGGACGAGAGCAAAAAAAACCTACCGCGAAGACGGAGCAGTCAATCTTCACGGGACGTTACCCCACGGTGGTTTCCTATGCGGTAACAGTGAAGCATGAATTTGACTGAACAGCCTTTGCGGCAGGTTTGATTTTACGGCTCTAAGTCCAGTGCGCTTTCCGGCGGCACGATGGCCACATAGGTTTTTCCTGTAGCCAGCTGAACGGAAGAGCCGTCGGAAAGGGTATAGGTGAAGGGATCGTTTTCTCCTTCCCGATTCCAGGTCATGGGAACGCACGCCCCATCTCGAATCAGATAGCCCTCCCCTTTGCCGGTCAGGGTCACGGCCAGGCGGCCATAGTCATCGATCGTCTTCGTCTCGGCAAATAGAACCAGAATATTGCGGAAGGTAAGCGGGGTACCGTCGTTGCCGTCGGTCCAATCGCTGCCGTATTGTGCGCCGGAGTAGAGCTTGGCGGCGGCGTCGTAAGTGAAGGAGGTGGTTTTGCCGCCGGTGCGGAAGTGTACGGTGACCGATTCCGCCGGAGTCCCGCCGGTCAAAGGCTGGTCGGTAAAGGAGAGATAATTTTGATCATCTGTGTGCTGAAATTGGCAGCCCATTTCTTCTGCGTAGGATACGGCGTCATCCATGTTGATAAACAGACTGTGCTCATAACCGGCGCTGTTGATCCGCTCCGGGACCCGGTAGTAATAGCTGCCGGAATTGGAGCCCTGTACTCCGTCGATGTGATCCCAGCCGGAGGTGGATAGGTCGGAATAAGCGCCCTCGCTGCCGCCGGCGTGCACCATAATGGCGTCATAGGAGCGGGCAATGCTGAGGTAATAGGGGCGCAGAGAGCGAATGGAGCCGATTGGCGTATCGCCTTCCAATTGAGAAAATATGGCCATCATACGGGTAATTCCGCCTTCTGCCAGAACCTCATATATGATATCGGCCTTACTGGTTCCACATTGCGGCATGGCCACCTGAATGTTGTTGATCATGACGGCGTAGGGCCGGCTCCCATCGTAAGGCTCGGCCATGGGTTCTCCGGTCAGAGGATTTTGTTTGGAAAAATCCGGTTCTGTGGCAGGTTCCGTGGCCGGTTGTGTCTCCGGCCCGGTGGTTGATTCCGTTGTAGCCGATGGGGTTTCGGAGGGAGCGGACGTTTCGACCTCTCCGGGAGTTTTTGTACAGCCTGCCAGGAGAAGCAGGCAGGCCAGACCTGCTGCAATCCGTTTTTTCATAGGTAGCACTCCTCAGCTTTGAAAAATTTGGTTTCTTGGGAATTCTATGCACTCACTATACTCTCCCGGAGGAAAAATGTCAATGTTCCCCTTGGGTTTCGACGGAACATCCTAAAAAACCCTTCCGTGACACAGGAAAGAAGGGGAACGGCTGATCAAAGCCGTCCCCCGGTGTCGGTTGCTTTTACAAAAGGCGTTATTTGTCATCTGCTGCAAGGTGCGTAGAGGACCGGTGTTTTGAGCTCCGCCACCGGCCAAACCGGTCAAACTGCCGGTTGAGCTGAACCTCAGTGGGAATGATGGATAAAAACACAAGAAAGACCTGCACGATCAGAAAAATGAGGGCGGTTTGGCACATCGGCTCTACGTCCTGAGAACGAATGCAAATACAGACAACGGACGAAGCGATGGTTAGTACCAGGCCGAGACAAAACCAAATTTGTCCGGCCATGTTTTGCGCGAACTGCCAGGACGCTTCACTGGCCCGCGCCCGGCGGGACCGGTAACCCAAAAGCCATGTGGGCCCTTTGGGCGGATAGCGCCAGCAAATCAGGCCCAAGACGAAAGTGACAACCGGAGTGAGCAAAATGAGAAAGCTGAGTATTTTCCAGACGGTCATGGGACATTCCCCTTACTTTTCTTCCAAGAATTTATTCAGTTCATCCATGAAGCTGTGGACATCCTTGAATTGGCGGTATACGGAGGCAAACCGTACGTAAGACACTTCGTCCAGCCGCCTCAGGCGTTCCATCACTAATTCCCCGATGGTTTCCGATTTCACTTCCCGCTCCAGAGAATTTTGCAGGATTTGCTCGATTTCCGAGACGGATTGTTCCAGGGAGGCCAGGGGAACCGGCCGCTTCTCACAAGCCCGGACCATGCCGTTTAAGACTTTATTCCGGTCGAAGGATTGGCGGCTGCCGTCTTTTTTGACGACAATAATGGGAAGACTCTCCACGGTTTCATATGTAGTAAAACGTTTTTGACAGGACAGGCATTCCCGCCGGCGGCGGATGCTGAGACCATCGTCGGAATGGCGGGAATCCACCACTTTACTCTCTTGGTCGCCACAGTACGGACATTTCATGGGAGTTGCTCCTCTCCGTAAGCTTTTGTACATTATACCAAAGAATATTCCACGTGTCCAGCATTTTCCGCATATTAGGCGCAGAGCATGTCAAAAACCATATGCTCCATCGCCTTTGGATGGATCAAACCGTCGGCCAGACAGTTTAAAATAGAGGTAATTTTGGGACCGAATGGAGTCAGGCCGCGAATGGCCTTTTGGTCCAACAGTGTGTCTCCTTGAAAAAGCAAGGCCTTGGCGCCGTAAATTTCCAAGGAATTGCAGCCGAAGCTCACCTCATCGATGAGAAGGTAGTACTGGAGCAAATACCGCTGGCCTTTCTCATCGTGATACGGCCGTTCATACATTAAAATACTTCTGGTCACGATCCTCCCCCCCTGCCTTTATTGAACCACATTTGGTTCCAAAAGAACAGGGAAAAAAATCGCGGGAAATGACAAGGTTCAGAAAATTGCGCACAATTTTTATGAAAAAAACCCGATTTCAGACTGAGTTTTCGGAGAATGAGGCGTCCTGTGCCGTTTTGGGTCGAACGAATTTTAAACGGATTGAAACAGAGGAAGGTCAAAAGGAGCGGCAGAGCCGATCAATAGAACGCCGCCCCAAAGTCCGGCCAGCATGATGGCAATGCCCACCTGCCGTTCCCGCCACGGTTTCTTTTGAAGGTGATATAAAAGGAAAAAGCCCAGGCCCACAATGAGGCAGTACAGACCCATGTCCAAGATGGAAGAGACAATCCCAAAGCCGCAGCGGGCTGTGTACCAGATTCCCATCAAAACAGGCGGCATCGTCAGTAAGCTGCTGCAAGCCGCGCCCCAAAAAGCGGGGAGCGACGGTACCCGAGGAGACAGTAGGCCGCAGACAGCCAAAAACGGCCAGTATAGAAGTTTCAAATGTTCCCATACGCTCTCATTCACGGGAGAAAACAGCCCCAATAAAGGTATGGGCCGCCAAGTATATAAAGCGTGTAGTCCGATCCCCAGGAGAACTGTGCCGATCCAGCCCATCCAGCAAAGCCGTTTCATAAAATCCCTCCTCAGGATCAGCCTATTCACCGGGTCCCGGAATCATACCGGGACCCGGGACAGGATATACTTGGGTATGGGTGTCCGGAATTATGTGCCGCTTCCTTCCGCGCAAACAATCGTACCGGGCTGGCCGGTAAACGAAGATAACACTTCAATGGCCAAGCCAAACCGCTGCGCCAGCTCCACAGACCGGTCGTGAAGTACCTGCGCGCCGCCGGCAATGAGCCTGCGCATTTTTTCATAGGAAATCCAGTCGAATTTTATGGCGTCGGGATACAGTCTCGGATCCTTGTCATACACACCGTCCACATCGGTGAATATTTGGCACAAATCTGCATGGAGAAAAACAGCCAGGGCTACTGCTGTGGTGTCGGACCCACCCCGGCCCAAGGTTGTAATGTCGCCGGCTTGATTGATGCCCTGAAAACCGGCAACCAAGACGATTTTACCTTGGTCCAGCTCTTGGAGAATCCGGTCGTGTTCCAATCCTAAGATCCGGGCGTTGCCGTGGGTATTGTCTGTGTGAATACCGGCCTGCCAACCGGTGAGAGAAATCACCGGATATCCCATAGCCTGGATGGCCATGGCCAAAAGTCCGGCGGAAATTTGTTCGCCGGTGGATAAATAAGCGTCCATTTCCCGAGCGGTGACCCGGGGATGAATGGAAATTGCCTGGGCAATCATATCATCGGTGGTTTTGCCCTGGGCGGACACCACAGCCACCACCCGGCTGCCCCGTTTTGCCGCTTGGGTGATGATGCGGGCTGCGGCGAAAATACGCTCGCGTCCCTCCAGGGAAGTTCCCCCGAATTTTTGTACGATCAGCATAGTATCACCTCCACGAGACAGCCACTGCCGCCTCATGGTATCTTATGCGGCGTCCGATTTCCGTGACCGTTTTCCAGTCAAAAAATCGACAGAATTTCCCATACAAAAATCCGCCTCCGGCCCAAGACCGGAGGCGGTGTGAAGGAGAAGAAATGAAACGGTTCCCGGAACCCGTCAACCGGCTAAAATATCCGCGCGGACGACGCCCTGCATGGAATTTAAGTAGCGCAAAAGCTCCTCGAGGGAAATTTGAAGGTGATTGGTTTCCGCCGAAATCGTCACGGCGGCACAGCCGTTGGTGGGGATGGTTTGGTTGATGGTGAGTATATTTGCGCCCCATTGGGCAAAAATGGTTAACAGGGAAGACAGGATGCCGGTTTCATCATGGAGGGCCAGCTGGAAGGTTATGATCCGGCCCGACATCAGGTTCTGGAAGGGGAGAATGGAATCCCGATATTTATAGAAGGCGCTACGGCTGATTCCGGCCCGGCGGGTTGCGTCGTTGACGGTGGAAACTTCCCCTGTGTCCAACAGGCGCTTCGCTTCCGCCACCTTTAAAAAGACCTCTGGCAGAGCAGAGGATTCAATAATATAATACTTTGGATTATTTGCCATGAGGCACCCTCCTGTTGTCGTTTTCACTAGTTTTTTGGTTTTTATACCAGAGCTATTGTAGCACATTTTGTAGAAAATGCAAGGAAATTCCGTATGGCGTCCGCGTGGAGCATAGTAAGGGCCGAAGAGATGATATGAGGTCGACTGTAATAGAGAATGCGCAAGAAATGTGAGATAACCAAAATATGGATACAGGAGGAGCTATGAAAGCAGCAAATCGATATCGGCTTTTGATTTTAGGTGGAATTTTGATCATAGCCCTACTGGCTTTGCGGTATTTGCTGCCGTTGGCGCTGCCGTTTTTGGTTGGGCTGATGGTGGCATGGATGGCCGAACCGGTGGCGCGTTTTTTGGCCGGGCGGGGAAAGTTTCCCCGTGGGCTTGCAGCCGGAACGGCGATTGGCGGCGTTTATCTGATTTTATTGGCGCTGGTCTATCTGTTGGGACGACTGGCCCTGCAGGAAATGGACCACCTGGCCACCGGCCTGCCTCAGGTTATGGAAGGGTTGGATGAAACAGCGAGCCGGGTGCAAAATTGGCTGTATGGTCTGGCTCAACGCGCACCGGAACGGCTGCGTCCCGGTTTGGAAGAGAGCATTGCCCAGCTGTTTTCCAACGGTTCGGCTTTGGCTGAGGGAGCGGTAACCCGTGTTTTGGGCGCGGCTTCCCGGGTGATCCTGACGCTGCCCGATACCTTTGTTTTTTTGGGAACCGCCGTTTTGTCCAGCTTCATGATTTCAGCCCAGTTGCCCCGCCTCCGACCTTTTTTGCAGGGAAGACTGCCGCCTGCCTGGTCCCGGAAGATCTTGCCGGTGCTGCATAATCTAAAGGTAAATGTGGGCGGATGGTTTCGCGCGCAATGTAAATTGATGGTTTTAACCTTCTTTCTGTTGACAATCGGCTTTTTCATTTTGCGGGTGGAATTCCCCTTACTTTTGGGGGCGCTGATTGCTTTGGTTGACGCGCTGCCCATGCTGGGTACGGGTACGGTCTTGGTTCCCTGGGGGCTTTTGGTTATGTTGCAGGGACAGACGGCTTTGGGGCTGGGACTGATTGCATTATATGGCGTCACCTCTTTGACCCGCTCCATTTTGGAGCCCAGAATGGTAGGGCGCCAGCTGGGGCTGAATCCTCTGTTGACCTTGGTGGCCTTATACATGGGTTACCGGCTTTGGGGGATTTTAGGCATGATTTTAGCGCCGGTTCTCACCATAACGGCCTTGGAGATCTGGTCCCTGGCCCAGCCGGAGCGGACAACCGATTGAATTTTTGGCGATGAGCCGGTATAATAAAAAAAACGTCTGGGAGAATGAAATGGAGTTAAATCATGTAGCCCGCCGGGCAGGCCGGTTGTCCGGCTTTTTGAAGGGCGAACTGCGCTTATCGACCGGCCTCATGAACCGGCTGAAATGGAGCAATGCCATTTTAGTCAATGGAAAACCGGCCAGAACCAACGCGCAGGTAGAGCCGGGAGACCGGATTACCGTGATTTTGGATGATCCGGAGCCGGAATATCCGGCAGAGGATATGCCGCTGTCTATTTGTTATGAGGACAGCCACCTTTTGGTTGTGGACAAACCGGCCGAGATGCTGATTCATCCCTCCCGTTGCAGGTTGACGGGGACGTTGGCCAATGGCGTTTTGGGATATTACCGCAGAACCGGCCAGGCCTGCGCGTTTCACCCGGCCACCCGTCTGGACCGGGACACCTTTGGCCTGGTGCTCCTGGCGAAGAATGCCTATGTACATCGTTTCCTCAATGATTTGCACGAAAAAGGGGCGCTGGGTAAGATATATCACGGCCTGGTGTATCACGCGCCTCCGGAAGCGGAGGGGGTAGTCGATAGGCCCATCGGCCGCTGTCCGAAGCCCAGTCTTTTGCGGCAAATCGACATGGAGGGAAAACCGGCCCGAACCCGGTACCGGGTTCTGAAACGCTGGCCGGACCGAAGCCTTTTAGAATTGCAGCCTCTGACAGGCCGCACGCATCAGCTGCGGGTCCATTGCGCCTTTCTGGGTTGTCCCATGCTGGGAGATCCCCAATACGGGACGCCGGAAAGCCGGGCCCTTTCAGCCAAGCTGGGCCTGACCCATCAGCAGCTTTGTGCGCGAGAGCTGCATTTTCCCCATCCGATTACCGGCGTGGAAATGAACCTGCAATCCGGCATGGAAGTCCGGATGGAAATGGACGGTACATAAGATGAGAGGGCTGTAGAAAAATGGCCCTGAAAAAAGAAGAACTGGAAGCTGCGAAAGCAGTAGTTCCAGTTCTTTTTTGGTGTCATGATAGGGCAAAAATAAAACCATTCCCGGAAAAGCATGTGAGACATCGCGCCGGACCGTGCGAATGGGGAAAAGGCGCCTGTCACAAGGAAATTGATGATCAACATAATAGCCTATAGTATTTCCCAGCCGCAGGATTCACACCGGATTTTTCCGCTTTTGGGGAGCATTTTTCCGCATTTGGGACAGCGCCAAAACTTGTATCGGAATACCGTTATCATAATCGCCAAAGCCAAAGCCACGCCCAGGATTCCCATCCGGATAGGTTCCCTTTCCTGAGTGAGAGAGAGCAGAATTAAAATAAAGCAGGCGGCGTAAAGCACTCTGGTGATCAAACGGCAGGTTTTTAAATCCATAACGGGCTCCTCACTTCATAAATTTTTCGATGGCCTGACACAAATCCTCAATGGCGGCCAAATCTCCTGCCGCCACGGCGTCTACCATACAATGACGCATATGGTCCTGTAAAATTACCTTGCCGGCATTGTCCAGAGCGGAACGAACGGCGGCCAGCTGCACCAGAACCTCCGCGCAATCATATCCCTCTTCTACCATGCGCTTGACCTTTTCCAAGTGGCCGATGGCTCTGGCCAGGCGGTTCACCACAGCTTTCTGATTGGCATGCACGTGGTTATGACTGTGGGCGATGCCGTGGGCGTGCAGGTAAGCGTGGTCGTGGGTCGTTTCTTCTTTTGACGAGTGGACCGGTTCGTTTGCCATAGGGAGCTCCTTTTTCTGAATGAAACATGTTATTTTTGTTATTATAGCAGCCGCATTTTCAGAGCGCAAGGGTGGTGGGGGGATATTTTTTCCCCGATGCGGAATCCTTTGACATAGGAGGCAAGGTGCAGTATAATGGACGTAAAATGAAACTCTGGCGGTCTTAATGCCAGGGAGAGGAGATTGTTTATGCATTTACATTCCGATTCCGTTTCTTCCGGGCACAATCATGACGAGTCCCATGGGCACACCCATGAGCATGGTAACCACCCTCATACCCACGGTGGCCAGGAACCGTGTACAGGAACAGCCTGCGATACTTGTAACGGTTGCTCCCATACACCTCGGGAAGAGCTGATGGCGCTCATGAAGTACATGGTGGGCCATAACGCCGCCCATGCCCGGGAATTGGCCGGCTTGGCAAAGCAGCTGGATGAGGCCGGGGAGCACGAAGCTTACGAACAGGTGCTGCAGGCGGTGTCTGATTTTGAAAAGGGCAATTTGCGCCTTTCCACCGTGATGACGGCTATGGAGCATGAAAGGAATGCGTAATTATGTGTTTGTCTACCGTATATAAGAACAAAAAGTCACCTGAGGATGTGATCATGCAAAATGTCATGAAGGTGGAGTGCAGAGACGGTTGCGTCATTTTGACCGACTTGATGGACCGGCAGGTAGCCGTTGAAGGGCAGCTGCAGGAGGCCAATTTGGTGGACGGTTTCGTCATTGTCCGGGAGAATGCGCCTGTATAAGGAACTGCTGTGGTGTGGCCCGGCTTTGCCGGGTCACATTGTTTTTGTGGAGTAGAAGCGGAAATTGATATGACAAAAAAGGGATTATTTTGGATTTCTTTCCTGATTATAGCGCTGCTGCTGCCGGGTTGCAGCCGGCAACCGGCAGAATTTCAGATTTACGCGATGGATACGGTGATGACGGTGAAGCTTTGGGGAAGCGGCGGAGAAGAGGCGGGGCAGGATCTGGCCCGGCTGTTTCAGGAACAGGAGGAGCAGCTGTCTGTCACCCGGCCGGATTCTCTCACCAGCCGCCTGAATGAGGGGCAGACGGTGGCGTTGACCGGGCCGATGCAAACCCTGCTGCAGGAGACGCTGCACTTGAGCCGGCGAACAGGGGGCGCCTTGGATCCCTGTCTGTACCCGGTGACAAAGCTGTGGGGATTTACCACAGGACACTATCGGGTCCCGGAGCAAGAGGAGCTGGAGCAGGCGCTGCAGCATACGGGCGCCGAACAGCTGATGCTCCATGGATCCGGCGCTTGTTTGGCCCACGGCGCGCAGATCGATTTGGGGGCTGTGGGAAAAGGCTGGGCCGCGCGTCTGGCTGTGGAATCTCTCGCGGAGCGGGAGGATATCACAGGCGGTATTTTGTCCATTGGTGGAAATGTACAGACCTACGGTGAAAAACCCGACGGAACGCCCTGGCAGATTGGCATCCAGGACCCGGAGGGCGCCGGAACGGCCGGTATGCTGTCGGTCACCGGCAATTGGGCCGTGGTTACCTCCGGGGGCTATCAGCGGTATTTTGTGGAGGACGGCGTGCGGTATTGCCATATCATCGACCCGAATACGGGGATGCCGGCCCAGACGGGACTGGCCTCCGTCACGGTTGTGGCGGAGGACGGACTACTGGCCGACGGATTGTCCACCGCGCTGTATGTCATGGGACTGGAGCGGGCCGCTGCATTTTGGCGGGACAGCGGAGATTTTGAAGCTGTGTTTTTGACGGAGGACGGGACGGTTTACGCCACAGAGGGGATTGCCGGGCAGCTGTCCGGCTGCACGTTTGAGGTGATTGGGTCATGATCAAAACCCGGACCTGGATTCTCCTGCTGGGAGGCCTGCTTTTGGCAGGACTGCTGTTTCTGCTCCGTCCACCGGCTGAGGCCCGCTTTGCGGAAATCTGGTCCGACGGCGAATTGGTATGCCGCGTGTCCCTGGCTGAAGATCAGAGCATCCTGGTGGAAAGCCGGTACGGGACCAATACCGTGACGGTGTCACAGGGCAAAATTGCCGTGACGCAGGCGGATTGTCCCAATGGCGAATGCATGCAAGCCGGTTGGCAAAATGGGGGGCGACCGATCATTTGCTTGCCGCACCGGTTGGTGGTGCAGTTTTCCCAGTCGGGCGAAATGGATGCCATATCCGGTTGAGGTGGAGTGTAAAGGGAGAAACTGTGCAGTTTTCTTTGACTTTTGGAAGGAAGAGTGGTAAGATATCGTTAATTCTGCCGGTCTGGTGGAGAATAAATTAATCTTACGACAGAAAGGGCGGCTTTGTATGAGCTATATTCCCTTGGGGCTGTTTGCCCTGCTCATTGCAGTGGCAGATCAGATCAGCAAGTACTTTGTGGTCAAACATATTCCATACGGCGGTTTTGTTCCCCTTTGGGATGGGGTCCTGCATTTGACTTATGTACAAAATTACGGCGCGGCCTTTTCCGTTTTTGAGGGGCAGCGATGGCTGTTTATTGTTGTATTTGTCGTATTTGTGGCATTGCTGATTTGGGGCATGCATAAAAAGGTCCTGCCTTTTTCCCGGTTTGAGCTGTGGTGCCTGGCGGCGGCGCTGGGGGGCGGCTTGGGCAATATCATCGACCGCGTGTTCCGGGGCTATGTGGTAGATCTGTTCGCAACGGATTTCATTCAGTTTCCGGTGTTCAACGTGGCCGATTGCTTCATTACCTGCGGCGCCATCGGCTTGCTGGTGCATTTGGCATTTTGGAACCGGAGCTTCTGGCGGGACGATAAGAAGATGGAGAAACGTCATGACTCTGATGTGTGAGGCGGAGGGACTGAGAATCGACCAGTTCCTGTCCCAGATGGTGCCCGGTTTGAGCCGGAGCGGAGCGCAAAATCTTCTTGCAACCGGGTGTGTCACCTGCAACGGGAAACCGGTGAAGAAGAATTATCGAACCCGAGTGGGGGATGTGATCCAGGTGGACTGCCCGGAGCCGGAGCCGCTGCAGATTTCTCCGACTCCGATGGATTTGGAGATCGCCTACGAGGATGAGGATATTTTGGTCATCAACAAGCCCAAGGGCTTGGTGGTACATCCTGCTGCGGGGCATTGGAGCGATACCCTGGTCAATGGACTGTTGTATGCCCGGGGCGCGTCTTTGTCCGGCATCAACGGCGTTCTGCGGCCGGGCATTGTCCATCGTATTGATAAGGACACCTCGGGCCTTATTGTGGTGGCGAAAAACGACTTGGCCCATACGGTTTTGGCCAGCCAATTGAAGGACCATACCTTGGCCAGAACCTATGAGGCTATCGTTTGCGGAAATCTGAAGGAGGACCGGGGAACCGTGGATGCGCCCATTGGCCGCCATCCTTCGGACCGGAAGCGAATGGCAGTGACGGACCAGGGCCGGTCTGCGGTAACCCACTGGGAGGTGGTTGCCCGGTACCGGGGATACACGCATGTCCGCTGCCGTCTGGAGACAGGCAGGACCCATCAAATTCGCGTGCACATGGCATATATCGGCCATCCAATCCTGGGAGACGGTGTGTACGGCCGGAAGAAACCGGAGCTGGGGCAGGAATCTCAATGCCTGCACGCCACCACGCTCTGCTTTTGCCACCCCAGAACCGGGCTGCCGGTGATCGTGACGGCGCCCTTGCCGCCGTATTTCCAAAAGGTGTTGGATCGACTGAAGGAAACAGACGGCTAAATTTCACGTCTACCTCGCCTCTGCCCGGCATACACTGGAAACAAACCAGACAGGAGGCGTGGCAGATGGCACAAGGGGAGGACAAGGGGCTGCAGCAGCCCCATAAGCTGAGTTTAGAGGAACGGAAGAAGCTGGCAGTTTCCGGTGTTGTGGAGGTTGTGAGTTTCGAGGAAAACGCTGTGGTGCTCCGTACTGCCCGGGGAACTTTATTGGTACGGGGTCAGGATCTGCACCTGAAGACGCTGTCCCTGGACGGCGGGCAGGTGGCGGTGGACGGCACAATTACAGCACTGATTTATGAGGAGCCCCGGCGGGAAGGGGGATTTTTCTCCCGCCTGTTTGGCTGATGGCCCCGGCGGTTGCGGAGCAGGCGCTGTGGTTTGTGTGGGCCTTGGGCCTGGGCGCCGGCTTGGCTTTGCTTTATGACTTTCTGCGGGAGCTGCGACGGCTGTGTCCCCGGGCTACCGTTCCCGCAGATTTACTTTTTTTGGCTTTCGCGGTATGGACGCTGGCGTATTTGGGCCTGGCTCTGTGTCATGGCCGTTTGCAGCTGTTTCAGCTTTTGGGCCTGGGCGCTGGGGCAGGCGTGTACGGTGTGACGGTATCGAGTCCTTTGCGGCGGGCATTTCGCTGGTTTTGGCGTCTAATTGGAAGGATATGGAAGATAATCTGGTGGCCGCTTGGTGCTCTGTTGAAAAAAATCAAAAAATTCTTAAAATTTCTCTTTTCAATTGGGCGCAAATGGGTTAAAATAATCGGTAATAGACGCCGCGAACGTCGCCGTGGCGCCCACTCTGGAGGGAAACAATATGAAATTACCCGTGAAATTCCGCAGATCTTCCCTGCTGACCAAGGTGGTCGTTCTGTTGGTGGTGGTATCCGCTACTGTTATCCTGGTATCTCAGCGGAATCAAATCCGGACCAATCAGGAGCAGTACCAGGAGTTGGTCAATCAGGCATCCGCGCTGCAGCAGGAAAATCAGAGCCTTCAGGCCGACATCGAGGGACTGGATTCCGACGAAAGCGTAAAGAAAATCGCCCGGGATAAGCTGGGTCTGGTGGGAAATGGGGAAATTATTTTTTCTGATGTGGGAGAATAAATTGCGGGCCTGGAAGCCAGCGTCTGTATTTTTGAGGAGGACTAATTTCACAGTATGGATTTGACAGTTGGAGCCATCATCGAAGGTAAGGTAAAAAGCATCACCAACTTCGGCGCGTTTATCGCCTTGCCGGAGAATAAGACAGGCATGGTACATATCTCTGAAGTGGCCAATGCCTATGTCAGCGATATCCGTCAGTATCTGACGGAGGGGCAGGAAGTTAAGGTTATGATCATTGCCTTAGACCCGGCGGGGAAAATCAACCTATCCATGAAGCGGTTGGAGCCCAAACCGGCGGTTTCCAGCCGGCAGCGAGGTGGAAATGACCGCCCCCGGGCGGCCCGGCAGGGAAATGCCCGCACCGGTACGCCTACGCCCACACAGGCTACGGTAGCCAAATCCTCGGATCAGATTTTTGAAGAGCGGCTGAAGCAGTTCATGTCTGAGTCCGACAGTAAAATTTCCTCCCTGCGGCAGTATACGGATCACCGCACCAAAAACCGGCGCCGGTGATGAGGAACAACCGCACAGGGGACCCACGTGGTCCCCTGTTTTTTCAAATCGCGTCTGGAAAGAGGCGTAGCCTGACAAAAGGAGTAGACGCCTATGGCATCTGTTTTGATCACCGGCGGCTCCCGGGGAATCGGCGCGGCTGCAGTTCGCGCATTTGCTGCCCGGGGAGACCGGGTTACCTTTTTTTATGAGAAAAATCACGAGTCGGCCCGGCGGATTGCAGAGGAGACGGGAGCGACTGCCGTTTGCGTGGACGTTTCCCAGGCTGCCGCTGTGGCCCAAGCGTTTGCCGGACTGAAAGAGCTGGATGTGCTGATCAACAATGCGGGCATTTGCCACTATGGTCTCTTGGCCCAAACGCCGCCGGAGGTTTGGGACCGGATTTTTGACGTGAATGTCAAAGGAGCATACCTATGCGCCAATGCGGCAACCCATCTTTTTTTGCAAAAGCATCGGGGCTGTATCATCAATGTGTCCAGTATGTGGGGACAGGTAGGGGCCTCCTGTGAGGTGGCGTACTCGGCTTCCAAGGGAGCGCTTTTGGCGCTGACCAAGGCTTTGGCCAAGGAGCTGGGCCCCTCCGGGATTCGGGTGAACGCAATTGCTCCCGGCGTCATTTTAACGGATATGACTGCCCAGGTGGCGCCGGAGATTTTGGAATCTTTACGGGAGGAGACGCCTCTGGGGAGAAATGGGAAACCGGAGGATGTAGTGGGCGCCATGATTTATTTGGCGGATGCGGACTTTATCACAGGACAAATTCTGGCGGTCAACGGCGGATTTGTTATCACGTAATACAAATACAGGAGGATTTGAAGATGAAAATTTCCCTGGCGTGTGATCACGGTGGCCTCACCCTAAAACGGGCGGTGAGAGAGCATTTGGAGGCATTGGGACATCAGGTGGAGGACTTCGGTACAGATTCCCAGGAGAGCTGCGACTATCCCGATTTTGCAGCGCCTGCGGCGCAAGCGGTGGCCCGGGGCGCTTGCGATCGGGGCATTGTCATCTGCACGACGGGAATTGGCGTATGCATTGCGGCCAATAAGGTTCGGGGAATTCGTTGCGCGCTGTTGTCCGATCTGATGAGCGCCCGCCTCACTCGGCAGCACAATGACACCAATATGATGGCCTTAGGCGCCGGCGTGGTGGGGGAAAAGCTGGCGCTGGAGCTGGTGGATGTCTGGCTTACGACGGAGTTTGAAGGCGGCCGCCACGCCCGCCGTGTTCATAAATTGATGGATTTGGAATAGTGCAAATCCCATATAATCCCGATAAAATCCTGTACCCCTGTGTGCGAGCACACAGGGGTACATTTTAGTTTAGTTGGGTGTCTGTCGGCAGGCTCAAAAAGGCCCGCCGGAGCGAAAGCTCCGGCGGGGAAAAAGCACTGCAAAAGAGAGATTAATACATACCGCCCTGGGCAGCCGCTGCGGCGTTTGCGGCAGCATCTGCAGCCGGATCGGGCTTATCCACTACCAGAGATTCGGTGGTGAGGACGCAGGCGCCGATGGAGGCGGCGTTCTCCAATGCCGAACGGGTCACCTTGGTGGGATCTACGATGCCGGCGGGGATCATGTCGGCATATTCTTCCGTATAGGCGTTGAAGCCGTAGCCGATCTTACCGGCATTCTTAATTTTCTCGAAGACGACAGAGCCGTCCACGCCGGCGTTTTCTGCAATCTGACGGACCGGGGACTGCAGGGCCTTGACGATGATCTGCGCGCCGGTTTTCTCGTCGCCGCACAGCTGATCAACCAGCTTCTCCACAGCCGGAATGGCGTTCACATAGGCGGTGCCGCCGCCGGCCACAATGCCCTCTTCTACTGCGGCTCTGGTGGCGTTCAGAGCATCTTCCACCCGGAGCTTCTGCTCCTTCATGGCGACCTCGGTCTGCGCGCCGACCCGGATTACGGCGACGCCGCCGGAAAGCTTGGCCAGCCGCTCCTGCAGCTTCTCCCGGTCATAGTCGGAAGTGGTTACGTTGATGGCGGCGCGAATCTCATTGGTGCGGTCGTGAATGGCCTTGGAATCGCCGTTGCCGTCCACGATGGTGGTGGTGTCCTTGGTGACCTTTACCTGACGGGCAGTACCCAGGTCGGCGATGTCCGCCTCCGTCAGCTCCATGTTCAGCTCGCTGGAGATGACGGTGCCGCCGGTGAGGATGGCGATATCCCGGAGCATTTCTTTCCGGCGGTCGCCGAAGCCGGGGGCCTTCACGCAGACGCAGTTGAAGTTGCCGCGAAGCCGGTTCACCAGCAGAGTAGCCAGCGCGTCGCCTTCCACATCCTCAGCAATGATGATCATCTTACGGCCGGTTTTCACAACCTTTTCCAGGACAGGCAGGATTTCCTGGATGGAGGAGATCTTCTTGTCCGTGATCAGGATATACGGATCGTCCAGAACCGCTTCCATTTTATCGGTATCGGTGACCATGTAGGGGGAGATGTAGCCCCGGTCAAACTGCATGCCTTCCACCACTTCCAGACCCGTCTCGGCGGTCTTGGACTCTTCGATGGTGATGACGCCGTCTGTGCCGACCTTCTCCATGGCCTCTGCAATCAGCTTACCCACGGCTTCGTCACCGGAGGATACGGTGCCGACCCGGGCAATGTCGTCAGAGCCGTTGACGGTTTGAGAGTTGGCTTTGATGGCTTCCACAGCGGTCTGCACGGCCTTTTCAATGCCCTTGCGCATGACCATGGGATTGGCCCCGGCGGAAACATTTTTCAAACCCTCGCGGACGATGGACTGAGCAAGCAAGGTAGCGGTGGTCGTGCCGTCGCCGGCTACGTCGTTGGTTTTGGTGGCGACTTCCCGGACCAGCTGAGCGCCCATATTCTCAAAGGCGTCTTCCAGCTCCACATCCTTGGCGATGGTCACGCCGTCGTTGGTGATGAGGGGAGCGCCGTACTTTTTCCCCAGGACCACGTTCCGGCCCTTGGGACCCAGGGTGACTTTCACGGTATTGGCCAGCTGGTCAATGCCACTTTGCAAATTCTTGCGAGCATCCTCGCCATAGACAATCATTTTAGCCATAACGCGTAACCTCCTAATTATTCTACAATCGCCAGGATATCAGACTGCTTGACAATGGTGTAGTCCATGCCGTCCAGCTTGATTTCCGTTCCGGTATATTTGCCGACCACGACCTTATCGCCGGCCTTGACCACCATCTCCGTGTCCTTATCCCCAGGGCCGACTGCCACGACCTCAGAAATGACGGGCTTCTCTTTGTTGGCGGTGGAGAGGATGATGCCGGAAGCCGTGGTTTCCTCCGCTTCCGTAGGCTTGAGCAGCACGCGGTCTGCCATAGGAGTGAGCTTCATAATTGATTACCTCCAAAAGTATTGAATTGCGGCAGGGCGGAACCCCGCCGCGGCGGTATACAGAATTTGTCGGGTTAGCACTCTTTTCTCTTGAGTGCTAACGCCCATATCATAGCGCAACCGTAAGCAAAATGCAAGAGGAAATTCCATGTTTTTCCGTTAAAATTTTATGAACAATGGCACGGTCTTCCTAGTATCCCCGCTCCGGGTGTGGACAATACGTGCACAGCCGGAAAATCCTCCCATGACAAAACCGGCGGAGGCCTCCGCCGGTCAGAGTCCTGCTTCTCCGGATGGGACGGCCGCACAGCCGTCCGGCAGGAGATTCCAGGTGAGGGCTTTGGGGTAGAAAAAGCGGATACGCTCTTTGGCCACTTGAATCCGAATCTGCTGCGCCATGCGAAGCTCACCGTCCAAATTGACTGCAGACGGTGTGGGACATTGTATCTCCAGGGATTTGGTGCGGATATGGCGAATGAGCTCCGGGTAGTCGGCATACCGGCCCCGCTTGTATTTCCCGATGATGGCGGCCACCTGGAGACGGGAGACCGGCTGCACCAGCAGCACGTCCAGCAGGCCGTCGCAGGGGTCGGCCTCCGGAACCGGGTGGAAGCCGCCTCCGTACCAGCGTCCGTTTCCCGCAAAAATCATGGTGAGCTCCCCGTCCAGGCTTTCCCCGTCCCAGGTGACGCGGTAGGGCCGGTGGATACCCCGTACGACGTTGACCAGGGCGGAGAGCGCGTACGCGCCGGTTCCCGTGACCAGGGGGAGCCGCTTGTACCGGGCGATTTCCGTGCCGATGCGGGCGTCCAGGCCCAGGGAACAGACGTTGATGGCATAGTCGGCATTGCAGGATATCAGATCAAATTCTGTCTCCTTAGGGTCCAGCAGAGCGTGCAGATTTGAAAATAAGGCGGGATCGTTGAAAATTTTAATGAAGTCGTTTCCAGAGCCGCCGGGAAAATGGGTCACTGCGGCATTGGAAAACCCGGCGATGCCGTTGACCACCTCGTTGAGCGTCCCGTCCCCGCCGCAGGCATAGAGGCGAAGCTCCTCTCCGGAGGCTGCAGCCCGCCTGGACCAGGCGGTGAGATCGCCGGGCTTTTGAGAGACCAGCACTTCATATTCCAGGTTGCTGCAGGCGGCTGCAATCCGGGCCTGGTATTCCCGGGTCCGGTCCCTTTTTCCGGCGGCAGGATTTATGAGAAACAGGTGCCTCATCTCCGCCTGCCTCCCAGGTACATGTAATACTCGCAACGGATCATCCCGTTGTATAGCTTCCGGCGCTTGTCCGCCCGCCGGCCGAAGTAGCGCTCAAATTCCGGTTCGGAGGAGATGATGCAGGTTTTCCAGCCGTCGGCGAATTTCAGATGACGGCCCAATTGCTGCATCAATGCCTGCGCCTGGCGCTGCTCCAGCATCCGCTGGCCATAGGGCGGGTTGCACACCAGAAGGCCCTCCTGGGCCGGGAGGGGGGCCTTGGTCGCATCGGCCTGCTGAAATGCGATCAGCTTGCCGACGCCGGCCTTTTTGGCGTTGGCCATGGAGAGGCTGACGCACTTGGAATCCAGGTCGGAACCGAGAATCCGGTAGTCTCCCCGGTATTCCCGGTCGGGGGCCTCCCGGCGAAGCCGGGGAAAGAGGGAGGGGTCGATCCAGGCAAACTGCTCGGCTGCAAATGGGCGGCTAAGCCCGGGCGCCCGGTTTTTGGCAATGAGGGCGGCCTCAATGGGAATGGTGCCGGAACCGCAGAAGGGGTCCCAGAAGAAATCCCGCCCCCGGTATTTGGTCAACTGGATCATACCGGCGGCCAGCGTCTCCCGCAGGGGCGCGTCGTTGCCCACGGCCCGGTAGCCCCGCTTGTGGAGTCCGGGACCGGTGGTATCCAAAAACAGCTCGAACCGGTCGTGCATCAGGGAAAACTGGAGCTGATACAAAGCGCCTGTCTCAGGAAGCCAGGTCAAGCCGTATTGCTCACCCAGCCGCTGAGCGGCTGCCCGTTTCACAATTGCCTGGCAATCCGGTACGGAATGCAGTTGGCTGTTCAGGCAATGTCCCTTTACCGGGAATTTGCCGTCTTTTGGAATCACCTGTTCCAGAGGAGACGAGGCGACGGTCTGAAACAGCTCCTCAAAGGTCCGGGCGGGACCACTGGCCAGGCGCAGCAGCACCCGCTCGCCGGTCCGCAGCCAGAGATTGGCCATGGCCATGGCCTCGGCTCCCCCCTGAAACAAAACTCTACCGTTTTCCGCCAGGACTTGCTCCAGTCCCAGCCGCCGCAGCTCCTCCGCTGCCAGCCCCTCCAGGCCGAACAGGCATGGTACCACAAAGGTCATTGCTTCCATCTCTTTCGCTCCCGTCTGCCGTCTGAAACGGCGTCGAATTGGTTCTTATTGTACAAAATGCTCCGGCAAAAGGCAACGGTTTATTGCGGTTCGGGCCTCTTTTTACGGGATTCCCTCTTCCACTTCCGGTTGACGGTCCACGCGCTGACCAGGAGAAGGGCCCAGCCCAGCACAGGCAGGAACAAAACGGAACAAGAGGGCAGCGGAGCCGATACAAGGATCAGCAAATACAGGGCAGCCTCGTATACCAGCCGGTTGCTGCTCCACAGCAGCAGCCAGACCGTGAGGAAAAGCAGGGACAGACACAGTACGCCCAACGCGTAGTTCCGCAGCCGGATCATGCCGTGCCGGTCTCTTTCCCTCCAGACACACCATAGGCGCAACGCCAAGATGACAAAAAACAGACCGGTCATGAGATTACCGCCGATTTTTCCTAAAAAGGTCAGGTCCCGGACGATGCAGATGCCGTCTGCCACACAGATGCCGTAAACCAGCCATTGCAAAATGGAAAGGACCAAACGCGGTGTTTTCAATTGCATCAACTCCTTTTTTCACAGGATATACCACCGGAGACAGAAATACAAGAGGCGGAGAAAAAATTTCCGGCATCCGTTCCCTTTCTGCCGATGGTGTGCTATAATAGCTCTGTTTCTTGTATGTGAGAAAGATTGTGCTTGCTGAATGGCGAGAAAAGGATGGATGATAACATGAAGGATCAAAAAATTGGCCCGCTTCCCATCCCTGTGTTCGTGTTGGTGGGAGGCCTGGCGGGCTTCTTTTTGCGTTTGCAAATGCTGGCAGTGGGATACGATAGCCAGGGCGTACAGATTACAGGCAGCTGGCCCTATGTCTCTTTGTGGGTTTTGTCCGGCCTGGTGCTGATAGGACTGGCCGTTCTGTGCCTGGGCATGGGAAAGCGCTCCGGCTTGGAGGAAAATTTTAAGGCCGCCAAGATTCCGGCCGTGTGTGCGGTCCTGTCGGCGGCAGGGCTGTTTGTCTACTCCATTGTGAATTTGCTGAATCACACGGATCTGTTTTCCATTGTGGTCTATGTTTTGGGTGTGGGCGCCGCTTTTGCCTTGGCGTTCCAGGGATATCTGCGTGTTTCCGGCCGGGCATCGGCGCCGGCGGGGATGCTGGTATGTCTGTACCTGGCGGCATTGCTCATCTGCCGCTTCCGGGACTGGAGCAAGGACCCGCTCCTGGGCGATTACTGCTTTGAGCTTTTGGCCTGTGTCTTCGCGATGCTGGCGGCATACCAGCTGGCAGGATTTCCCCTGGGCAGGGGGCGCCGCCGGGCGTCTATTTTTTGCTCCATGGCGGCTGTGTATTTCAGCTGCGTTTCCTTGGCAGACGCAGGATGGACGGATCGGCTGTTCTTTGCCGCCATGGCTCTGTGGCAGTTCACCGGGGTATGCTCTTTAGAGAAGCCTATACACCGCCGCCGGAAGCTGGGGGGCGGCTTTGAGGAAACGGACCCGCCGGCCTCCGAGGGGGAATCCACTTGAAAATGGTCACGGTCTATACCGATGGAGCTTGCTCCGGGAACCCGGGCCCCGGCGGCTGGGGGGCGATTTTGGAATATCAGGGGCATGAGCGGGAACTCTCCGGCGGCGCTCCGGAGACGACCAACAACCGAATGGAGCTCACTGCGGTGATACAAGCGTTGCGGCAGCTGAAGGAGCCCTGTGCAGTCGAGCTGTACTCCGATTCCAAGTATGTGGTTGACGCGCTGGAAAAGGGATGGGTCTGGGGCTGGAAAAAACGCGGCTGGATCAAGTCCGATAAGAAACCGGCGCTCAATGTGGACCTATGGGAGGAGCTTCTGCCGCTGCTCCAATGCCACCGGGTCCGTTGTCACTGGGTCAAGGGCCACAGCACGAACCCTAAGAACAACCGATGTGACCAGATGGCCGTGGCAGAGTCCCAGAAATATAAAGCTTAACCGGTTTTTCTTTGGAGGCGTTTATGAAGTATCAGGCAATTTTCTTTGATTTAGACGGTACGCTGCTGCCTATGGATAACGACCGGTTTACCCAGGGGTATTTCCACCTTCTGGCTCAGACGGCGGCGCCCTATGGGTATGAGGAAAAGGCCCTGGTTTCCGCGCTGTGGCAAGGGGTAGGGGCCATGGTAAAAAATCAAGGCGTCCGCTCCAACCGGGATGTGTTTTGGGAGCGCTTCGCTCAGGCGTTTGGGAAGCAGGTCTATGATCATATTCCGGTTTTTGACGCGTTTTACGCCGGGGAGTTCCGCCGGGCCCAGATTTACACGGAGCCCAATCCCCAGGCGCCTCGGGCAGTTGCCCTGGCCCGGGCCAAGGCCGGTACCGTAGTTCTGGCGACCAATCCCCTGTTTCCCCCGGCAGGGGTACGGACCCGATTAAACTGGGTGGGGCTGTCGCCGGAGGATTTTGACCTGGTGACGGACTATGAAAATTCCAGCACCTGTAAGCCCAATCCCGGATATTACCGGGAGATTTTAAACCGTCTGCATCTGGATGCAGAACGCTGCCTCATGATCGGCAATGATGTGCAGGAAGACGTGGAAGCGGCGTCTGCCGCCGGACTGGACACGTTCCTAGTGACGGACTGCCTCATCAGCCGGGGAACGCCGCCCCATTGTCCCAGGGGCAGCTTTGCAGAGCTGCTGCGCTTTTTGGAGGCCCTTCCGTGAGGGTCAATGAGCTTCCCACCTGTATTGTCCACTGACACCGGGCCAGGTGCAGCAGGTCTGCCGGTATTAGCTGGGCGCGTCTTCTGTCTCCGCCCAGCTCCGCCGGAAGCGGTATCGACTGATACTGGACCTGGGTGTCTTGCTCATAAAATTTGCGGCAGCGGTTCTGTGAACCGGCTGCCGCGTTTTTGCTATTATGATGGGGAAAAGAGGCGCTGATCCAGCTTTCGCGCCGTGAGGGCATAATACAAAATTGTACCCAGGACCAGAAGGACGATCGCTTCTCCCAAGAAGACATACAATGCATTTAGCCCGAACACCGGCCAGGTGAAGCCGCCCTCTCCCAGGTAGGCAGCCAATTCCCAGCCCACCAGGGGCGCGTTCCAGACAGCGGGCATCAAAAGGCCCAGGAAGGGGCATTTTTTGATCCGTACCTTCCGGAGCGCCCACATACAGGCGGTGGCCAGCAGTGTGGCCAGGCTTCCTACCAGCCAGTCCAGAGGCAGCGCCTGGGCCCAGCTGACGTTGTATAACAGACATCCCAGTGTGAGGCCCGGAATGGCGGCCGGGGTAAAGAAGGCAAAAATGCACAGGGCCTCCGACAGCCGCATCTGAATGGCCATGGTGGTGGAGCCGGGCCAGAGCAGGTTTTGTGCATAGGTGAGCGCGACGTACAGCGCCGCCAGAACGCCGCCGTAAACCAGATTTTTTGTGTGTTTGGACATCATAAACTTCCTCCCAAAAATGAGATGGGCAGAACAGACCCATCCCAAAGGAAAATGGGCGCCATGGCGCCCATCTGGTTTCCGGCATACCGGAGACATTCCATAGTTTTGTTTATCGACAGGATGGTCACGAACTGTCCTTTATGTAATTCGGCTTCCATCATACAGGAAAAAACGCGGAAGGTCAAGAGGCAGTTTCCGGCAGTTGCGCAACAGCTATTCCGCTCCGCCGGACAGCATAGACAGCAATTCCGGAGCGGATATGGCCTCCGTCATATAGAACCTGCCCATTTGGCGCAGGCTCTGGGGCAAGCCTTTGACAATCGTGTTGATTTTCTCCTCAATGGTCACCGTTGCGTATATGCCCATTTCATGTAAGACGACCTCGCTCAGCTCAGATGCATAGCCGTAGGGGTAGGCCAAGACGCCGGGCGTTTTGCCCAGTAAATCCGTCATGGCTTGGCAATCCTCCTGCAAAAAAGCTGCGTAGTCCCATTCGGATTCGTCCTCCCGAGGTAGGATGCCCACACGGATGGGCTCCGGATCTCTGCCCTGGACCTCGTGCATGTCGTAGCCGTGGCTTTCTATGGCGACGAGCCCGGATGCCTCCATTTCCGCGGCTTGCTCCTGTGTGAAATGGGGGATCATGGCCTGCCCGGTGTCCTTATAGGTGTCTTTTCCCATAGAGACGCCGATGACAAAAATGGTTGCCTTCATTTGGTATTGCTGCAGCAGGGGATATGCCAGGGTGTAATTGCTTTCATAGCCGTCGTCGAAGGTGAGCAAAACCGGCTTTTCCGGCAGCTCTGTGCCCTGTTCCACGTAGGCCAGCAGATCCTGGAAGGTTATGGTTGTGTACCCGGCGTCCTGCAGGGCGGCCAGGTGTTCTTCGAAGCGCTGGACGGAGATGGTGTCGTTCCCGGAGCCCTCCTGGGCCAGGTTATGGTACATCAAAATTGGAACCTGGGCGCTGTAGGCTTCGGCGGCGGCAGGGGAAGCCTCCTGCGCGCCGGCGGGAGCCTGGCTGACGTACTCGCCGAAGTCTTCCGGCACATAAACGCTGCTGTCCCCAAACATTCGGGCCAGAGCCATCTCACCCAGGCAGTTGCGAAAATGGGTATCGTCGTAGAAATACCGGGGCTCATAGCTGGCAGAGCTTAGAGTAAAATCCCAATATGGGGTCACCTCGGCCAACGCATCCCGGAAGGCGGCCTGGTCTTCCGGGGAGTAGTATTCCAGGTAGGCATAGTACATAGGCGGACATACTACGGTTAAATTTACGCCTTGCTCCCGGCACAGGTCCCGAATTCTGGCGATGCTCTGCATACAGTCTTCCAGGTAGGGAAGATCGGCGCTGCCCTCTGGGTAGTTGGAAAAGACGGCGTAGCTGCTTTTGGCCAGGTAACTCTCCAGGTCGCCGATGGGCTCCACATCCCGGCGGCTCTTGTCATAGGCGCCGGTCTGCTGATCAAAGACCCGGTAGGACTGCTGCAGGTAAGGATCCGTTTGCAGCCGCTGCAGCTTGGTCCAGCCGTTGCGGGGATTGGAGAGCAGGTATTTGGCGTAGAAGAGAAGCGGGGAGCTGCCGTCGACTTTCCAATGGAGATTATACGTCAAAGGGTCCTGCTCCACGTGATAGACCTGAGCATTGTGGATGTACACGCTGACAACCAGGTTTTTGACGGTGTAATGGTCCACCAGATATTGACAGGTCTGCTCCACGTCCAGCATGTCCGCGCCGTACATCACCAGATTGTAGAAGTTGGCGTCGAAATATGTGTTGAGCTGCTCGGTGGGAAAGGAGCTGGAGGAGGAAGCGCCGATGATATAAGAGTCATACTGGTCGTGATGTTGATCCAGATACGAAATCTTCGCCACCCTGGGATTCATCGTCTCGTCATAGCTCCACCACTGAAAAAAATGGTCGCCAAATGCGCCGAAGGGATCCGTCCAAAAGTTGAAGCCCATGACCAGAACGGCCAGCAAAAGGACGGTACCGAAAAAGGCTGCCAGCCATTTTTTAGATGACACGGGGCGTTTGGATGACATGGAATTCCCTCCGTTCAAAATTGCTTGTAAATGAATTCCGAGGCGATGTACCCACCCCGCAAAATTCCAAAGAGAAGCAGGATGACCAGCGGAAGGAGAATACAGAGCCACTGGATCCCAAAACCACGCCGCTCCAGGGCTTTCCGGACTTGCCCGCCCCGTTCCTGGTAGCATTCGACTGCCAGTACCGACACAGTCCCGGCTAAAATGATCACCAGATCACTCACCTGGAGCCCAAGGCGCAAAATGGTGCCGTCGGCGACCTGGTACAGGCAGGGCTTGGTTAAGGTGGTCCACAGCATGGACAGTGCCGTCAAAAGCCGGGGCGCTCGGGTTAGATAGCGTCCGATGAATACCAGCGCCATGGTCCGCAGGACCCGGAACACCTGCAAGCCACGGCTGGAGTCGGAGATGTGCAGCGCATTGCGCAGCGCGATCCATGAATTGGCCAGCAGCAAGGACCCGGTAATGAGGACACCGTTCCAAAGGCCAAAGGCGATGTAACGAAAATTGGCGCCGTGCCAGATTCCGATGACAAAGTAAACGATAAAGGTTGCCAGGGAAGTGGGGAGGATCTTTCCCAGCTTGCCGCCGATTTTTTTCCGGGTGAATTTTCCCAGCCGTCCAAAGGGCTTGGACAGGGAGAGGGGATAAAACAGATAATCCTTCATCCAACTGCCCAGAGTCATGTGCCAGCGCCGCCAATACTCGCTCAGGCTGGCGGCAAAAATGGGACGGCGGAAATTTTCCTCCAGGTGAATGCCCAGCATCTGCGCGACGCCCCGGGTGATGTCGATGCCGCCGGAAAAGTCGCAGTAGAGCTGAATGCAATAGAAGCCCACGGCCAAGGCGGTCATGGCGCCGCCGTAACCGGACGGGTTGTCGAAAACGGTATTGACTGCCACGGCCGCCCGGTCTGCAATGACCAGCTTTTTCAAATATCCCCACATGGCCAGTTGAATCCCGTATTTCAGATTGTCCGCGTCAAAGGGGTGCTGGGCGGTCAATTGGTTGCCCAGCTGACCGTAGCGGCTGATGGGTCCCTGGATCATCTGAGGGAAAAAGGAGGTGAACAGCGCAAACTTTGCCACATTTCGCTGGGGAGGGTATTTTCCCCGATAGCAATCGATCACATAGCCGATGCTCTGAAACATATAAAAGGACAGACCCAGCGGCATCAGCAAGTCCAATCTGGGAAGCTGGAGCCGGCTCCCGGAAAAGCTGGCCACGGCGTCTGCTGTAAAGTCCCAGTATTTGACCACATAAAGCAGTCCGAAGTTGATCACGGTGACCAGCGCGACAATCAGCTGCTTACGCCGTTTCAGGGCGTTGGCAGCAGGACGCGCCTCCGGCGGCAAGGCCTGCCGCCGGAGGTTGAGCTTCCCCAACCAGAGACCGGCTCCATAGGTGGTTAACGTGGTAAACAGCAAATATCCCAGTGCGCCCACGCCGCCGCAAAGATAAAAGCCATAACTGGCGACCAGCAGGACGATCCACTGAAAGCGCCGGGGCAGGAGGTAGTATGCTGCCAGGGTCAGCAGGAGAAAGCCGATAAATTCTGCAGACGTAAAAGACATGGGATTATTTTCGGCTCTGGATCAAACGGAGCATGGCCGGCACCGAATTGAAATTTTCCGGAAGCAGATCGTCTACGTTCAATTCAATGTCAAACGTGGCCATGATTTCCGACACAATGGTTACCAGGTCCAGCGACTCCAGAAAACCGTCGTCCACCAGAGCCGTCTCCTTGGTAAAATCCACGCCGGGACAGGTTTCCGTTAAAATCTGCAGCAGTTTTGTTTCATCATGCATAGAGAACGTCCTTTCTGTTTCAGTCCAGGCAGTAGACCCTGGAGGTCCAGCTGTCCGGACGATATCCGTTTTTATGGTAAAGCGCGAGGGCAGCCTCATTGTCCTGCCGGACCCACACCCGGCTGATTCGATGGCCTTCCTGACGGAGGTAAGCGGTGATTAGACTTTGGGCGGCGCCTTGCCGCCGGAGCAGGGGTGAAACGGCCAGATGCCGCAGCTCGGTCCCCCCGGCCGCAGGCGCCTGATGCAGGACGGCTTGGCCGCTGCCCCCCAGGAGCACGCGGCCTGCCGGCAGGTCTTCTTTCAACTCCCAAGCCGTGGGCAGACAACCGGTTCGCACATCAAAGCACGCCAGAAGAAGCGCCTGTACCTGAGGCAGATCCTCCGGCCCGGCGGTCCGCACGGGAAAAGCGGGACTTCCGGACACAGCGGTCCCACCGGGCGGCCGGGTCATCCGCAGGCGGGAAAACAAAAGCGGAAAGCCATAGCGCTGCCAAGCCTGTTGGGCGGCTGCCAAAGCGGCGTCCTGGGGCCGGGACGCAATCTCCAAGACAGTGGGCAGCTCTGGACGCCAGTCCGGCAGGCTGCCGCCGGGTTGCAGAAAAAAGCGCAACCGCTGAAATCCATTTCGTTGCTGCAGGAGCAGCAAGCCCCCGGACCAGACATGGGCGTACAAGCGGCCTGCCTGAATTTCGTGGAGATAGGCATCCGGCCTCCAGGGGGCGTTGGTTGCAACCCCCGGCTTCAGCTGGTTCCAGAGGAGGGCGGACAGGGCTTCTTCATTCTGAATTTGTTCCATCGTATTCCCTTTTCAGTTGTGCCCGGTCGATTTTACCGTTCCTGTTATACGGCATCTGCCGGATTTGGTGGTAAAGGTTCGGCAACATATATTTAGGTAGCATTTCCAGCAGAGTCCGGGCAATCTCTTCGCCGGAGCATGCACCTTGGTAGATGCAGATGATTTTATCCCGCTCCCGGTCATACAGGCATACTGCGGCGTCCAATTTCGGCAGGCCGTTTAAAGCGGCTTCGATTTCCCCCAGTTCAATCCGGTATCCACCGTGTTTGATCTGATGGTCTTTCCGGCCGATGAAACAGAAATTGCCGGCGGCATCCTCAACTGCCAGATCGCCCGTTCGGTAGATCCGGTCAAGGTACCACGGATTTTTCGGATTTTGGAGGAACGCGCCGGCAGTTCGCTCCCAATCGCCGTAATATCCGAGGGCCAAACCGCTGCCCCGGACGCACAGTTCGCCGGGGGTACCTTGCGGCACGGGATTTTTGTCGGTATCCAACAAAAAAACGTCCATATTCCCGCACGCTTTTCCGATTGGGATCGTCTCCGTGTCGTCGAACTCCCGGTCGATGAAATAATAGGTGCAATCGACGGTCACCTCAGTGGGGCCGTATAAATTCACATATTGCACCTGAGGCAGCGCCCGACGCCAGCGGTTTAGCTGCTTGGCTTGCAGCACCTCGCCGCCCAGTATGACCATACGTAAGCGCTCCGGTACTTCTTTTTCCAGGACGCCGGAATTCGCCACCAAGTGAAACGCGGACGTCGCCCAAGAGAGGGTGGTTACGTGATGCTGATTTAAAAACCGGATCAGGAGCAGGGGAAAGGAAAAGCACGTTTTGGGGATGATCCAAGTGGTGGCCCCGGTTTTTAAGGTGGTGTACAGGTCCTTTACAGACAAATCAAAACAAAATGGGGCCTGATTGCCCAGCACGTCATGCCCGGTAATCCCCATGGTGGGCGTGTACCATTCCATAAAATCAATGATGCTGTGATGGGAAATCACGATCCCCTTCGGCAGCCCGGTGGAGCCGGAGGTAAAAATCATATAAGCAGGATCCAAATCCAAAACCCGCTGCCGCCGCAGGGCCAGTAGCGCAGAATCCGGCGCGGTATGGACTGCTTCCTCCAGCAAAAACAGGGGACACAATGGGGAAAATTCTGCCGCCAGCTCCTCTGCCGCCTGAGAAAAAATCAACGCTTCCGGCTGGAGCTGCTCCAACAGCTGCTTCATACGCTGGCGGGGCATTTGCCTGTCCAGCGGGACATAAAAGTTGCCGCTGTACAGCACGCCCAGCATAGCCGCCACGGTCATTGCCGATCGCTCAACCAGTACGACTATGGGACGGTTATGGCAGGCGGTCCGGCGGGCTAGGGCCGTACCGATGCTACGGCCGGCCTGATACAGCTCAGAGAACGTCAGCGTGTGGGCCTCATCTGCAAATGCAAGCCGGTCGGGGACTTGCTCCACAGTTTGTTCCAAATATTCCAGTACATTTTTCAGCATGGCTTTGCCCCCGCATCCGGCGAATCATTTTAGACAATTATACCGGCCTGCCCTATGTTTGTCAAGCAAGGGCACCCGGCTGTTGCGTGGCTGTACCATCCCAAAGGGCCGGTGGGCGGCGGTTTTCTCCCGGCCAATCATTGGGGCCGGGAGAGTGCGGGAGAGTCGTGGAAAATGGGCTGGGAGTCGGCTCAGATCGGAGGAAACAGGGACGCCAAAAACCGGGCGGCTACAGCCACCCGGTTTTCCCATGTGTCGGTGTATGCATTACTTGTTCTGTGCCAGTTCCTTCAGAGCGTCTTTCCGGCTGAAATTGGCCCGGCCTTTTTCGTCAAAGCCCATGAACTTCACCCAGGTCATATCGCCCAGCTTCAGGACGTCTTCCACCTTATCCACCCGATAGTTTTCCAGCTTGGAGATATGCACCATGCCGTCGTGACCCGGTGCGATTTCCACAAAGGCGCCGATGGGCAGAATGCGTACCACCTTGCCGTAGTACAGCTTGCCCACCTCGGGGACAAAGCAGATATCATCCACCATCTTTTTGGCGGCATATGCAGCGGCGGAATCCACGGCGGAAATGAAGACGGAGCCGTCGTCATCAATGTCAATTTTAGCGCCGGTATCGGTGCAGATTTTCTGAATGGTCTTTCCGCCGGAGCCGATCACTTCCCGAATCTTGTCCACAGGGATCTTCAGGGAAATCATCTTGGGGGCGTATTCGGACACCTCGGCCCGAGGCTCGGAAATACAGGGGAGCATGACCTCGCTGAGAATTTCCAGCCGGGCCTTCCGGGTCCGCTCCAGGGCATCGGCGATGATTTCCATCGTCAGGCCCTTGTTCTTCAGGTCCATTTGAATGGCCGTGATTCCCTCGGTGGTGCCGGCTACCTTAAAGTCCATTTCACCATGGAAGTCCTCCACGCCCTGAATGTCCGTGAAGGTTCTCCACTGCCCGGTTTCCTGATCGGAGATCAGGCCGCAGGAAATGCCGGCCACAGGCCGCTTGATGGGCACGCCGGCGTCCATCAGAGCCAGGGTTGAACCGCAGATGGAGCCCTGAGAGGTGGAGCCGTTGGAGGACAGAACCTCCGACACCACGCGGATGGCATAGGGAAATTCTTCCACAGAGGGAATGACGGGCAGAAGCGCCTTTTCCGCCAGCGCACCGTGACCGATTTCCCGGCGAGAGGTGGAGCGGGCGGCCTTGGCCTCGCCGGTGGAGAAAGCGGGGAAATTGTAGTGATGGATATACCGCTTGGTTTCCTCCGGATAAATCGTATCCAGCTTTTGCGCAGCGGACAGAGTATTCAGGGTACAAATGGACAGCACCTGCGTTTGGCCGCGGGTGAAAAGTCCGGAGCCGTGTACCCGGGGCAGAACGCCGACTTCAGCGGCGAGGGGGCGAATTTCATCCATGCCGCGTCCGTCCACCCGTTTCCCTGCCAGGAGCCACTTTTTGACCACTTTTTTCTGCATTTTGTACAGGCAGACCTCAATGTGGACGTCAAAATCCTCGTATTTATCGGCAAACTTTTCTGTAAAGTCCCGGCGGGCGGCGGTGAGCCGCTCTTCCCGGATGTTTTTGTCGTCCGTATCCAGGGCGTATTCAATCTGGTCCATGCCGTAGGCGCACAGCTCGTCCAGCAAGGCGTGATTGACTGCGGCCTTTTCAAAGGTAAATTTGGGCTTCCCGATTTCCGCCACGATCCCGTTGATAAACTTGACGATTTCCATGTTGGTCTCGTGGGCGACGCGAATGCACTCCAGAACGATGGCCTCAGGCGCCTCGTTGGCTTCTGTTTCAATCATGACCACCTTTTCAAAGGTGGAGGCAATGGTGACGAAGCAGCTGGCGGCTGCCCGCTCGTCTGCCGTGGGGTTGACCAGGTATTCCCCGTTTAGATAGGCCACGTTGGTGGTAGCCACCGGACCGTTCCAGGGGACGTCGGAGGAGGCAATGGCAATGGAGGCGCCCAGAGAGGCCACGATTTCCACGGGGTTGTCGTAGTCATTGGCCAGAACCGTACAGGTTACCACCACATCGTTGCGCAATTCCTCATCGAACAGCGGACGCATCGGCCGGTCAATGAGCCGAGAGTTCAGAATGCCCCGCTCAGAGGGCTTTCCCTCCCGGCGGTTAAAGGAGCCGGGAATCCGGCCGACAGAGTACAGCCGTTCCTCAAATTCAATGGTAAGGGGGAAATAGTCGATGCCGGGCTTGGGGTCGGGGGAAGCGGTAACGGTGGTGAGAACTACGGTATCGCCATAGCGGCAGATGCACTCGGCATTGGCCAGCTCGGCGACCTTTCCGGTTTCCACCGTCAAGGTGCGATTGCCGATTTGCGTTTCAAATACTCGGTGATTGGGAAATGTTTTGTGTGTAATCAAGGAAAGCGACCTCCTACATGTGATAATTTGGACTCTGGTTGGGAGGTTTAGCACTTGAAACCACCGCCGAACGCTTCAGCGGCGCTTTCAACTGCTAAATGTCTCCCGCACAGAAAAGGAAATCTAAAAAAGGGCGACAAAAGCCGCCCTTTCTTTTTACGTTATTTCCGGATGCCCAGCTTGGCGATTACGGCGCGGTACCGGTTGATATCTTTCTTTGCCAGGTAATCCAGCAAATTACGGCGCTTACCGACCATCATCAGAAGGCCCCGGCGGCTGTGGTTGTCGTGCTTATGAACCCGAAGATGCTCTGTGAGCTCGTTGATCCGGGCGGTGAGAATGGCGATCTGCACCTCGGGAGAACCGGTGTCCCCCTCATGGGTTGCGTATTCGGCAATGACTTGGGTTTTCTTTTCTTTCTGAATCATGTTTGGTTCCACCTTTCACGTAATTTGCCCGGCAGCTAAGAATGGGCCAGTGGAGTGCCGTCGGCGGTATCCCGAAACTGAGCGGCGGGCGAAATATGGGAATCTGGCTACAGCCAGCTTTTCCATTATATCATAAGCTATTTCAATTGTAAAGGAAAATTTTGAGATTTTCACAATTCTCCTCAACGATGTAGAACGGCTTCGGCTGGGGACAGGCCGGCAAAGCAGTAGAAGTGATCTTTCTGAAAGCAAAACGGCTCTGCTCTATTTTCCCCCGCCATATTCCAATTATTCCCCAGACAGATTCAAAGTGATTTCCTGGGTTTTGGGGTTTAATTGCCGGTAAACGACGCCGGCGGATTGCAGCATGCGCTTGGAGGCTTGGGTGGCCGGTGATTCGGCGTATTTGTCGGACAGATATAAAACTTCGCGAATTCCGGATTGAATGATGGCTTTGGCGCATTCATTACAGGGAAATAGGGCGACATACAGGCGGCTGCCTCTTAAGTCCCGGCCGTTGGCGTTTAAAATGGCATTCAGTTCGGCGTGGACCACATAGGGGTATTTGGTTTCTTTTCCATCCCGGCCCCAGGGATATTCGTCGTCCGAACAGCCGTTGGGCAGACCGTTGTAGCCGGTGGAGATGATGATATTCTCAGGTGACACGATGCAAGCGCCGACCTGCGTATTGGGATCCTTGCTCCGCCGGGCAGCCAGCATAGCGACACCCATAAAATATTCGTCCCAGGTGATGTAATCCTGTCGTTTCATGTCAATCGTCCTTTTCTTTTGTCATAAGAGCGCCACGGTTTTGGCCTCCGGGTACGGACGGATGCCGCAACCGGAGGCAGCCCGGCGTCTATGTGCTGTGAAAATTGCCTGAGCAGGCTGCGGAAAACGGTCCGATCAAGCAGTGATTTGGGGAGCTTTCCGCGCTGCAGACTACCGGCTCATCCGAGAATGGCAAAGAGCACGACAGCCAGAACGGTGAGCAGAACCGGCGTCAACACAAGCGTGAAGCAGCCGAGACAACCGTGGCGGTGGTAACCGTGCGGCCCCCACCGGCGGGGCGGCCTGGGGGGAGGTCCCCCAAACCCTGGCCGACCAAAGCCTGGGCCTCTAAAACCGCCGCGGGGACCTCCGTGAGGGCCACCGGGGCCGCCATGAGGGCCACCAGGGCCACCGGGACCTCCGCGAGGGCCTCCGGGACCGCCCATTCGACCTCTACCGGGACCTGGCATAAAAGACACCTCCTTGAGCATGGTATGGCGATGTTGGTTGTGATTTTTTCGTGTTTATGATATGATAAAGACAAATCCGAGTTGGGGGTAGATTCTTCTGCGAATTGGAAATTTGGAAATTCCCGGCCGTTTGGCCTTGGCGCCGATGGCGGGGGTGACGGATTGGGCCTTCCGCACCGTTTGTGCACGGCTGGGGGCCGGCCTCACGGTGACGGAAATGGTATCTTCCCGGGCGCTGGTATACCGGGACAGGAAAAGTGCGGCGCTGCTGCGGAGAAATGAAGGCTCTGTCATGGGCGCGCAGATTTTCGGCAGTGATCCCGCCATCATGGCGGAGGCGGCGGCGCTGGCGGTGGAGATCTCAGGGTGCGATTTCTTGGATATCAATATGGGATGCCCCATGACCAAGGTGGTGCGCAACGGAGACGGCGCGGCGCTGATGCAAAACGTGCCGTTGGCTGCGCGGATTGTCGAGGCGGTGGCAAAGGCCGTTTCCGTGCCGGTTACGGTGAAGTGCCGTCTGGGCTGGGACCGGGGCAACCTCTGTGTTGTGGAGTTGGCTCAGGCCGTGGCCGGCGCGGGCGCACAGGCGATTGCGGTTCATGGCCGGACCCGGGCCATGCTGTATTCCGGCGTGGCGGACTGGGATACCATCCGTCAGGTCAAGCAGGCGGTTGCCATTCCGGTAATTGCCAATGGAGACATTTTTTCCGGGGAGGCCGCAGTGCAGTGCCAAAAGCGGTCTGCAGCGGATTTTCTCATGCTGGGGCGAGGCGTGTTTGGCGATCCCTGGCTCTTCCAGGAGGTGAACGCCGCTTTGGAGGGGCGGCCGATTCCCCCCAGGCCACCCTTGGCAGCCAGGATGGATACGGCTTTGGAGCAGCTTCACTTGGCCCGGCAAGATAAGGGGGAACATATTGCCTGCCTGGAGGCGCGGAAGCACTTTGCCTGGTATCTTCGGGGCGTGGCGTACAGCGGCTATTACAAAGAGCGGATTTCGCACATTGCGACCATGGCCGAGGCAGAGGCCATCGCGGCCGGAATCAAACGGGACCTCAAATAGCTTACTTTCCCAGGAACAGCAGCTCCGCAATTTGCACGGCGTTGGTGGCGGCGCCCTTGCGAATCTGATCGCCGCAGCACCACAGGCAAAGCCCGGCAGGGTCGGTGAGATCCGGGCGAATCCGGCCCACATAGACCAAATCCTGGGAGGATGTGTCCAAAGGCATGGGGTAGATCCCCTCATCCACCTGGTCCATGAGACGGCAGCCCGGCGCGGTTTCCATGGCGGCGCGCGCCTCTTCCACAGACAGGGGACGTGCAAACCGAAGGGTTGCGGAAATGGAGTGGCTGCGTATCACCGGGACCCGGACGCAGGTGCAGGATACTAAGAGTTCCGGCAAATGGAGAATTCTGCGGCCTTCATTCTGCATCTTCATCTCTTCTGAGGTGTAGCCCCGGTATTGCGTACCGCCGATTTGGGGGATGAGATTGTAGGCGATTTGATGGGGAAAGGCCTGCGCCGCAACGGGGCGTCCGGCCTCCAGGGCAGACACCTGGGCGTGCAGCTCCTCGATGCCGGCGACCCCGGCGCCGGAGACGGCTTGATAGGTGCTGACGACCATACTACGAATGGGACAGATCCGGTTCAGAGCGGCGACGGCCGTGACGGTGATGATGGTGGTACAATTGGGGTTGGCGATGATGCCGCTGTGGTGGGCTGCGTCTTCGGGGTTGACCTCCGGAACCACCAGAGGGACGTCGGGGTCCAGGCGAAACGCGCTGGAGTTGTCGACAAATACGGCGCCGGCGGCGCGAATGGCCGGGGCAAAGCGCTGGGCGATCTCATTTTCTGCTGCGCCGAGGACCAGGTCCACGCCCCGGAATGCGCTTTCCTTGGCCTCCTCAACGGCAAGGGACTCCCCGCAGTAGGTCTCCATTTTTCCGGCGCTTCTGGTGCTGGCCAGCAGCTTGAGCTTTCCCACAGGAAAATTTCTCTCCTCCAGGACGCGTTTCATCTCCTGGCCCACGGCGCCGGTGGCGCCTAAAATGGCTACGGTATATTGCTTCATGGCGATCATTTCCTTTCTCCCCTTCGGGCTGAACGGTGTGACCAAATTAATTAAAATGTAGGCATACCGCTCACCACAGGCGGCAGCCTGCTTCCAATAAGCGGGAGAGTGCCTCGTTGGCCTCTTCATCGCGAAACAGACTGCCCCACTGCGGCTGCAGAACGAGCGCCTCCAGACTCAGGTTCCAGTGACCCAGCTGTATGAGGCGCTGAAAGCCGTCGCTGCAGCGGCGGCCGGACAGAATGCGGTGCGCGGCGGCAACGGCGCCGAAGCGGTCGGCCTCCCGGCGCATCCGGACGGTTGGAATTTTAAGCGCATCCATTTCCGCCCAACAGTTCGCCCAGGCTTGGGCAAATTGCGCTTCCTTTGTCATGGCGTTGCTCCTATGCTGTTTTGGAATTCCGTTTCATTATACTACGGGAGCTGGTGATTTTCCACTCTATTTTGTTGTTTTTCCGATTGCATACAGCTTTTTTTCGCCGGCCTGTTTACGCAGGCCTTATTTTGTAGTACAATAGCAACGATTGGAGGCGTAGGTATGCACTGCTTAAGATGCGGGATGGAGATTGAATCCCCCCATGTTTTTTGTGACCGGTGCTTGGCAGAGATGGAGGCCTATCCTGTTTCACGTGAAACACCGGTGATCCTTCCCAAACGTCCGCCTGCAGATCTGGAGCGGCGTGGGAAGAAATTGCCAAAGCCGCAAAAGGCGGAGGAAATGCTGTTGATTTTGCGCAAGCGGCAACGGGTCCTGGTGCGGATTTGTCTGGCGCTGACTTGCATCACGCTCCTTTTGGCGGCCCTGCTGATTTTTCTTCCTCAGCATCTGACGCCCAAGCCCACCATTGGCCAGAACTATGTGACCAATTTGACGCAGCCCAATGAATAAACTGTTTCACGTGAAACAAAAACGTTGCAAATCCGGGCCGCTGTGGTATAATAACCCAAGTGCCTTTGGAAAAACAAGGCGGCGCCGGGGAGGAGGCATGGGATGGGCCGGATCATTTCCATTGTAAACCAAAAAGGCGGCGTGGGCAAGACGACTACGGCTGTAAATTTAACCGCCGCCCTGACGGAATGGGGGAGGCGGGTTTTACTCTGCGATTTTGACCCCCAGGCCAACGCCACCTCCGGGCTGGGGGCGGACAAACGCCGGATTGGAAAAACGGTATACGACGCGCTGATCAACGGAACGGATGCAGAGCAGGTCTTGGTGCAGACGCAGTTCGGCTGGCTGCTGCCCTCCGGCAGCGCGTTGGCCGGCGCCGGTGTGGAGCTCATCGGCGCCCAGGACCGGGAACATCAGCTGCGCCGGGTTTTAGAGCCGCTCAAGGAGAAATTTGACTACATATTCGTAGACTGCCCCCCTTCCCTGGAGCTGTTGACATTAAACGGATTGTGTGCGGCCGATGGCATTTTGGTTCCGGTGCAGTGCGAATATTATGCCCTGGAGGGCCTTAGCGATTTGATGGCGACGTTGCGGGCGGTGAAGCGGCGCGTCAATCCCAACTTGGAGATTTACGGCGTTGTCTTAACCATGTACGACGGCCGGACCAATTTCTCGGCCCAAGTGGCCCAAGAGGTTCGGCGGCATTTTCCGGGCAAGGTATTCCGCACCGCCATTCCCCGGAATGTCCGCCTGGCAGAAGCGCCCAGTCATGGGCTGCCGGTTGGAGCTTATGACCGAACCAGCCGCGGCGCAGTGGCGTATCACGCTTTGGCGGAAGAAATGATGCAGAAAGGATGAGACCATGGCCCAGCAAAAAGGACTGGGCAGAGGCCTAGGGGCTCTGCTCGGCGACTACAACCAGGGCCCGGAGGCGGACGGCTCGCTTCGGCAGCTGCCCCTACAAAAGGTAGAGCCCAATCCGGACCAACCCCGTCGGGATTTCAATGAAGAAGAGCTTCAGGCTTTGGCGGACTCCATTGGGGAACATGGCATTCTGCAGCCCCTGACGGTGCGGGAGATGCCCCATTCCGGCTATTACCAAATCATCGCCGGAGAGCGGCGCTGGCGGGCGGCCCGAATGGCAGGACTGACGGAGGTTCCGGCTTTGGTAATAGAGGCCGATGACCGGCAGGCCATGGAGCTGGCGCTCATTGAAAATCTCCAACGCCAGGATCTCAACCCAGTGGAGGAGGCGCAGGGCTATCACAGCCTGTTGGAGGACTACGGCCTGACCCAGGAGGAGGCCGCCAGGCGGGTGGGAAAGTCTCGCCCTGCGGTGGCCAATGCCCTGCGGCTGCTGAACCTGGAGGCGGATATATTGGAGCAGATTCGCTCCGGAGCGCTGAGTCCCGGACACGCCAGGGCCATTTTAAGCCTGAAGGACGGAAAAAAACGGCAGGAGGCAGCCCAAAAAATTGTATCTCTGGATCTTTCCGTGCGGCAGGCCGAGGCGCTGTGCAGAAGTTTGGGCCGGGAACCCAAGCCGGAACCGCCTACCGGGACGTTACAGGTGAACTATGTGGCCGAATGTGAAAAGACCCTGTCTCGCCGGTTGGGCCGCGGCGTGAAGATTGTTACCGGCAAACGAAAGGGCCGTTTTGAACTGGAGTTTTACGGCCCGGAGGATCTGCAACGGCTGTATGAAGCCTTACAAACCTTGCCAAAGGAGGCGCAGAGAGAGCCATGAGAAAGCGGCAAGACAGAAAAAACCGCAAGACCAGTCACGAGCTCTTGGAAAAAGTGGGACAATTGATTGAGGAACAGCCGGCCGGAGGGGAAGAGGCGCCCCACAAGGAGGAGCCGCCGGCGCCCAATCGAAACAAGGCGCTGATGACCTATATTGCCATTTTATTTGGCGTGGCCTTTGTGTTGGTCCTGTTTTCCTTTTTGATGCAGCAAAAAGACTCCCGCCAGACCATATCAGAGCTCAACCAAAATGCAAACAACGCCTTGTCCCGGGCCGAGCAGCTGCAGGATGATAACCGGGAGCTGGCGGAGGAGTGCCAGACCCTCCAGGCCCAGCTGGAGCAGAGCCGGACGGATTTCAAAACGGCGGAGGACAAAATCCAGGAGCTGGAGCAGAAGTATGCCGCTTTGCAGGAAAGCTATCAGAGCCTGGAGGAACAGAACGGGGCAAAGGACCGGCAGGTGGAGGCTTATGAGCTGTTGCTGAAAGCCCAGAGAGCCTTGGATCAGGAGGACACAGCAGGCTTCCAGGCAGCGATGAAGGACCTGGAGCCCCTTTCCTCGCAGTTGGATGCCCAGGGACAGACCCTGTACCATGAGCTGCTGCCGTTTGTCTCAGAGGTCCAGGAAGAAACCGAATCAAACAACCCATGAGGTGAGGAACATGCTGGATATTAAAAGAATTAAGGAAAATCCCCAGGCGGTGAAGGACGGGCTGCGGGCGAAGGAAGTGGACTGTGATGCGGCTGTCGACCGGATACTGGAGCTGGACGCCCAGCGCCGGGCGTTGATTATGGAGACGGAGACGAAAAAAGCGGAGCAAAACCGCATCTCGAAGGAAATCCCCAAGCGAAAAAAAGCCGGGCAAGACGTGACGCCGATTTTTCAGGAAATGGCGGAGCTAAAAGCCATGATTGCCGGTGCGGCGGAGAAGCTGGATGCGGTGGAGGCGGAATACCGTACGCTCATGCTCAGCCTGCCCAACCTGCCGGATCCGGATCTGGCGCCGGGCGGCAAGGAGCAGAACCAGCCCCTGCGCTACTATGGCGAACCGCACAAATTCGATTTTACGCCGAAGCATCATGTGGATCTCTGTTTGGAGCTGGGCCTCATCGATTACGACCGGGGGACCAAGCTGGCCGGCTCCGGCTTCTGGATTTACAAGGGCCTGGGCGCCCGGCTGGAGTGGGCTCTGCTGAACTATTTTATGGATGCCCATGTGGCCGACGGGTACGAGTTTGTTTTGCCGCCGCTGATGTTGGAGTACCAGTGCGGCGAGACGGCGGGTCAATTCCCCAAGTTTGCCGACGAGGTCTACAAAATTGCCAACCCCACCGATGACCGCGTCCATTATATGCTGCCCACAGCCGAAGCGGCCTTGGCCAGCGTATACCGGGGGGAGATTCTCTCCGAGGCAGAGCTGCCGAAAAAATTCTTTTCCTATACGCCGTGCTTCCGCCGGGAGGCAGGCAGCCACCGGGCCGATGAGCGGGGAATGGTGCGGGGTCACCAATTTAACAAGGTGGAGATGTTCCAGTATACCCGGCCGGAGGATTCCGACGCGGCCTTTGATGAGCTGGTTGCCAAGGCAGAGAATCTGGTCAAGGGATTGGGCTTCCACTTCCGCACGGTAAAGCTGGCGGCCGGCGACTGTTCCTCTTCTATGGCCCGGACCTATGACATTGAAATTCAAATTCCCTCCATGAACGGCTATAAAGAGGTTTCCTCCGTTTCCAATGCCCGGGACTATCAAGCCCGCCGGGGCAACATCCGCTTCCGCCGGGAAGCCACGGGGAAACCGGAATTTGTCCACACCCTCAACGGCTCCGGCCTGGCGACCTCCCGGATCTTCCCGGCCATGGTAGAGCAAAATCAAAGGGCCGACGGCTCTGTGGTGGTACCGGAGGTCTTGAGAAAGTACCTGGGCGGCTTGGAAGTAATAGAAAAGTGATCATGTATCGGGGAACAGGCTGTCTCAAAATAGAATTCCCCCCTAATAGCCTAATTATTTATGGCACAGAAAACGAGTGTTCTTCGTTTTCTGTGCCATTTTCACAACTTCTACTAAAAGAACATTTGCAAACGTTGGGTTTTGAGGCAGCTCCTTTTTTACCCCTCGGAATCTTTCCGGCCGCCTGCAGCATATCTCAACGGGCAGGCTTTTCTTCTGCCGGGTTCGTGCCGGGATCCGCTATGGCGCGAAATTTATATATTGAGAGGATTGAAAAAAGTGAAAAATTATTTTATAATGTAGAAAATGGAGAATGGGGAGCGGATGCAAGATGAAGCGGCGGCTTTTCGGATGTCTGGTCTTAACCGGCGTCATTTGGTGCCTGATTTCCGGGATGGCCGGAATCAAAGGGGTTTCTCCGGTCGTGTCGGACAATGTGGGAGCCCAAAATTATGACGGAGGCACAGCCCGGCCGGTGCGGTCTTATCTCATCGCAGGACGCGGGGGGTTTATGACACGGGTGGAGTATGTGGAGGATCGCATTACCGTGGAGGAGTACAATAGGGCGGGACAAATTTTGACGCAAAAGGATCTGCCGGTGGAGCTTGATTTATTTGGCGGATTTTATGCCGGAGATACGGATTATTTTTTCGTCTTTGGCCAGGAGAATCCCCAGGAGGACGACAGCCGGGAGGTCATCCGGGTGGTGCGGTATACCAAGGATTGGCAGCGAGTGGATGATGCGCGCCTGCTGGGGGCCAATACGGTGCGGCCTTTTTATGAGGGGAGCTTGCGCATGGTGCAAAGCGGAGACATGCTTTACATTCGCACGGCCCATCAAATGTATCAGTCCCGGCAGGATGGGCTGTCCCACCAGGCGAATCTCACCTTCAGCATCCAAATACCTTCCATGGAGATTACAGACCAGCATTCTGCTGTTACAAATTACGGCTTCGGCTATGTCAGCCGCTCAACCAATCAGTTCTTGGCGTTGCATGGAAAAACCCTGGTGGCGGCGGATCAGGGGGACGCTTACCCCCGGGCCGTCGTCTTGTTTCAATGTGCCAGACCGGCTGGGGAGAGCTCCTTTTCCGGCTACGCCACGGCTGTGGAAGTGCTTCCCATTTCGGGAGCACCGGGGGATCCCGTGACCGGCGTGAGCATCGGCGGGTTGGAAGCAACCACGGCGGCCTGCTTGGTGGCGGGCTGTGCTGTGGAACCGGAGGGGGAAGGAGCGCGTACCGGAGGCCGGGCCATCTTTGTGACCAGTACGCCATGGGATGCGTTTACCCAGGAAGCTACGGAAATCCACTGGATGACAGACGGGACGTCGGAGACGCCGGTTTCCAACCCCCAGCTGGTTCGGCTGGCCGATGACCGGCTGCTGCTGATGTGGACGGCGCAGGAACAGCTGCAATATTGTTTCTTGGATGCGACGGGCAAAATGCAGGGCCGGATGTATCGTGCCGATGCACAGTTGTCCGACTGTAAGCCGGTGGTGCTGGATGACTGCGTTTGGTGGTACTGTACGGCCGACAGCGCGCCGATCTTTTATAAATTGGACCCCGCCTCACCCGATCGAGTAGAACGCCTCAATGGAAATTTGACGGTTACATTAGATCCGCAAGGCGGCAGCGTCAGTCCCGAAGCAATCGCGGCAACCTACGGGGAGCCGTACGGCTTCCTTCCCACGCCGGTCCGGCTGGATTATGCTTTTCAAGGATGGTATCTGGATCAGGGCGCAGTTCAGACGTTGGTGACGGCGGAGACCCGGGTGACGGTGGGGCAGGATCATACCCTGTATGCCAAATGGACTTCCGCGCCGCACTCACATACATACGAAAAAACCGTGACGCCGCCGACCTGTGTGGAAAAGGGGTACACCACATACGTCTGCACCCTGTGCGGCAGCTCCTATACAGAAGAATTTACCGAAGCGCTGGGCCACTGCTATGATGCCGTCGTCTGGATACAAGAGCCTACCTGTACAGAGCCCGGGTTGTGCCGCTTGACCTGCGCCCGCTGCGGGCAGAGTCAAACGCAAGAGGTTGCGGCGGTGGGGCATGCGTATGACGAAGGAACGGTCGTCCAAGAGCCCAGCTGTACCGCTTCCGGACTCAGGACATACACTTGCGCCCGCTGCGGCGACCGGTGGACGGAGACCCTGGCTCCCCTGCCCCATTCCTATGGGGCCGTGGCCGTTCCGCCCACGTGTACCGAGGCAGGATATACCATGTACACCTGCGCAGTCTGTGGGGATACGTACCGGGACGGCAATCGAGAGCCGCTGGGACACAGTTGGGATCACGGCCGGGTGACGGTCCCGCCTACGGAGACCCATCCGGGAATCCGGACCTACCTCTGCACCCGCTGTGGAGAAAACCGGACGGAAGAAATTGCACCCTGGAGCCATCCGTTTGTGGACCTTCAGTCGGACCGGTTCTACTATACGTCCGTCCTGTGGGCCTATTCCGCGGGTATTACCGACGGGGTTGACCCCACGCATTTTGCTCCGGACCGGGCCTGTACCCGGGGCCAAGTGGTGACGTTTCTATGGCGGGCATATGGGTGTCCCGAACCTTCCTCTGACCGCTGCCCGTTTCAGGATGTATCGGACCGGCGGTATTACCATCAGGCGGTACTCTGGGCGGCGGAGGCCGGGATTGCTCTGGGAACGGACGCGACCCATTTTTCTCCGGACGCCACAGTCACCCGGGGACAGTTTGTCACCTTCCTGTGGCGGGCCGAGGGGAGTCCCACGGCGTCGGGAGGGAATCCCTTTGTTGACGTGGAGAAAGGACGGTTTTACTATGATGCGGTTTTGTGGGCGGCATCAGAGGACATCACCGCAGGGGTGGACGCGGTGCATTTTGCGCCGGGCCGGAGTTGTACCCGGGGACAGGTTGCCACCTTTTTGTACCGGAGCTTCAACCAATAACCATTGCCGGAACCAAAACAGATGCCGTCTCAAAACGTAATTTTTGCAAATGTCAATTAAAAAATGGCGCAGAAAACGGGAAATACTCGTTTTCTGCGCCATCAATATTAGGCGATTCTTTAGAAAATTCCTTTTTGAGACAAGCCCCTCTTTTAGGACAGCAGGCCCAAAATGAGCATATGCAAGGGATAGAACCAATAAAAGCCGTGTTTTCCTAAGGGGCGGCGACGCCACCGCCGGCCCCGATAGGCGGATAACAGGGGAAATGCCAATACGCCAAAGGCTTCCAGGGGAAGAAATGTGCCTGGAAGAGGGACAAATTCCAATCCGAAGCACAGAAGCAGAAAAATCCCCCCGCAGAGCCAAAACCGGCCTCGCTGGCCGATGGTGCAATAAAACAACAGGCACAGCAGTACGCCGAAGGCTCCGTAGTCGGTGTGCAGAAGCTCTGCCGTAAGACAGCAACCGGCCGCGCCGAAAAGCCAGAGCAGCGATTGCCATCCCGTCTCTCGTGGCGCCCGGCCGACGCAGGTCATGGCGCACAGACCGAGGGCCAGGGTCCACAGAACGTTTTGCCTAGACCAGTCGGTCCACGTGTCCCCATTCATCCGGTCGAAAGGCAGCTCGGACAGAAGAGCGAAGAGGAGCAACCGTAGCAAATACCGTCTCCGGCTGGCGGTATGGCCGAAGCCCTCCGCCAAAAAGAAAGCAAAGATGGGGAAAGCCAACCGGCCGGCGCACCGGAGCCATAGAGCATGGGGAAAGAACGCAACGCCCGTGTGATCCAAAAGCATAATGCAGGCGGCGAAAAGACGCAGGCCCTCCCGAGAAGGACCGGTTTGTATTTGTTGCTTCATGGCGTTAGTCCAAGGGAGCGGCAGGCATCCCCCCGGCCTCAGGAGGCAGCGGCACGTTGGGACTGACGCCGAATCTCTTTTTGTAGGCTCTGGAAAAGGAGGAATAATCCCCAAAACCGCATCCCTCGCTGACCTGCCTCAAAGGCTCCCCTGCGGCAATTTTTTCCCTAGCCAGGAAAAGCCGCTTTTCCGTCAGATAGCCGTGAATGGTGTATCCGGTTTCCGCCTTAAACCGGCGCATCATATGGTACTTGCTGATGTAAAACTGCCGGGAAAGGCGATCCACAGACTGGGGCTCGGTCAGATGCAGGTTTAAGTATTTTAAAATGGCGACAATCTTCTCGTCACAGGAGGCGGAAGCTGCGTGCAACCGAGGATATGCTTCCAGCTCCCGGGTGACGGAAATGAGAAATTGAAGCAGAAGAGCGTTGCCCAGCAGGTCCTGCCCATACCCTGAGGTGAATTGGGCGCCGTACAGCGCCTCCAGCAAGCGAACTGCGTGAAGCTCCCGACCTGGCCGGAGCACGTAGCTGTAACGCCGGCAGGCCAATTGAAAGCAGGTTTCCAGGTCGGTGCCTGGAGAAGAGGACCGGCGGAGAAATTCCGGTGCGACGTACAGGATATACCGCTCATAGGCCAGCCCGGGGAAAACCTCCGGCCGATGGATGGAGCCGCGGGGCACAAAAACCACATCGCCCGGCTCCAGGGCATAGTTTTGTCCCTCAATGGTATAGGAGGCGTGGCCGGAAAGCAACACCAGAACCTTGTGAAAGCTGTGGTAATGCCAGTCCACCTGCTCCATGGCGGCGTCTTTCAAATGGAACAACCGGAAATCCTCGCGGAGATAGCCCCGGCGCAGGGCGGTTTCCTGTGCCATGCGCATGCCTCCTTTTGCCTTTGTGCATACAGTATACCATGCCGGGCATATTAAGTGCAAGCAGCTCTTGAATTCCTACCAAACCTATCGTATTATAGGGAGGGAGGTGCGCACCATGATGGTATCCACAAAAGGCCGTTACGCCCTGCAGGTCTGCCTGGATCTGGCGCAGCAGGACCCGGAGGTGTATATTTCCCTGCGGGAGGTGGCGCAGCGGCAAAACATATCCATGAAATATTTGGAGAGCATTGTAGCGATGCTGAACCGGGCGGGGCTGGTCCGGAGCCTCCGGGGCAAAGGCGGCGGCTATCGCCTGACCCGGCGGCCGGAGGACTGCTCCGTAGGCGAAATCCTCCAGCTTACGGAAGGCAGCATGGCGCCGGTATACTGTCTGGAACCGGGCGGCGCCTGCGATAAGGCGGGCAGCTGTATGACCTACCCCATGTGGAGACAGCTGGATCAGCTGATCGACGGCTATTTGCGCCGTGTGACACTGGCGGATTTGTTACAGGGGCGGCTGCCGCAGGAGCTCCCCTGCCCCCAGCCGGAGATCAGCGGGCAGATGTCGTCTGTTTGGAAATGCGGCGGGTGACGGCGCGTAATTCCTATTGACTTAGTAGGAATTATGTGCTAGAATGCACCCAGTGGGAATGTAAGTGATTGACAGAGGAGGAGACAGTATGGCAATTTATCAGTCCGCAGAAGAGCTGGTGGGCCGGACGCCGTTGGTACGGTTGGGGCGGTTTGCCGCCGACCGCGGTCTGCGGGCGCAGATTTTGGGCAAGCTGGAGGGCTGGAATCCGGCGGGCAGCGTCAAGGATCGGGTGGCGTTGGAAATGCTGCGGCAGGCGGAGGAGCAGGGGGTGATTTCCCCCGGCGGCGTGATTCTGGAGCCGACCTCCGGAAACACCGGCATTGGGCTTGCGGCGTTTGGTACGGCCAGAGGCTATCGGGTGATCATTGTGATGCCGGAGACGATGAGCGCGGAACGGCAAAAGCTGATTCGGGCCTATGGCGCGGAATTGGTGCTCACGCCGGGGTCTGCAGGCATGGCGGGCGCGGTGGAAAAAGCCAGGCAGCTGCAAAAAGAAATCCCCGGCTCCTGGATTGCGGGACAGTTTGAAAATCCGAGCAACCCCATGGCCCATTTCCGAACGACGGGACCGGAGCTGTGGGCGGATACCGGCGGGCGTTTGGACATTTTGGTGGCAGGTGTCGGCACCGGCGGCACAATCACCGGCGCGGGCCGGTATTTGAAGCAGCAAAATTATAAGATCCGGCTGGTGGCGGTGGAGCCTGCCGCATCTGCCCTGCTGGAGGGAGGAGCGCCCGGGCCCCACGGCTTGCAGGGACTGGGGGCCAACTTCATCCCCCGGGTGTTGGATACCCGGCTGTATGACGAGGTGGTACCCATTACGGAAGAGGAGGCCTATGAAGCGGTCCGGGACCTGGCCCGGCTGGAAGGGATTCTGGTGGGGATTTCCTCCGGCGCGGCGTTGGCCGCCGCAGCCAAGGTGGCAAGCCGGGAGGAGAACCGGGGCAAGGTGCTGGCTGTGATTCTCCCGGATGGCGGGGAGCGGTATCTGTCCACCGAGTTGTTCCATGGTTAAAAACAGAGACTTTTTGATACAAAGGGTGATAATATGAAGCGTATTTATGTAGACAATGCCGCGACCACGCCGGTTTCCGAAACAGCCCGGCGGGTGATGCTGGAGACCATGGACCGGGCCTGGGGGAATCCCTCCTCCTTGCATACCACCGGCCAGGTGGCGGCAGAAATTTTGCTGAAGGCCCGTCAGGATGTGGCAAAATGCCTGAATGCGGCCCGGGAGCGGGAAATCACCTTCACTTCCGGCGGCAGCGAGGCGGATAACCAGGCCCTTTTGTCCGGCGCGATGCTGGGGAAGAAAAAGGGGAAAATGCATCTGATTTCTACCGCATTTGAGCATCACGCCGTTCTCCACAGCCTGAAGCGGCTGGAGAAGGAAGGGTTTGAGGTGACGCTCCTGGACGTGGGGCGGAAGGGCCTTGTGACGGCGGAGCAGGTGGAGGCGGCGATCCGGCCGGATACCTGCCTGGTCTCTGTGATGTTTGCCAACAACGAGGTGGGGACCATTCAGCCCATTGCGGAAATCGGCGCAGTCTGCAAAAAGCACGGCGTCCTGTTTCACACCGACGCGGTGCAGGCTGTGGGACATGTGCCCATTGATGTGCAGGCCATGCACATTGACCTGCTCTCCCTGTCCGGCCACAAATTTGGCGGCCCGAAAGGTGTGGGAGCCCTGTACGCCAGAACCGGCGTGTGGCTCACCAACCTGCTGGAGGGCGGCGCGCAGGAGCGGGGAAAGCGGGCCGGAACCGAAAATGTACCCGGCATTGCCGCCATGGCTGCCGCGCTTACGGAGGCCTGCCGGAACATGCCGGAGACTGCCTCCCGGGTGACAGAGCTTCGGGATCAGCTGATTGCCGGTCTGAGCCGGATTCCCCTGACCATCGTCAACGGCGACACGGAGCGCCGCCTGCCCGGGAATGTAAACGTCTGCTTCCAGGGAATTGAAGGAGAGTCTCTGCTCCTGCTCTTGGATGCCAAGGGCATTGAGGCGTCCTCCGGCTCTGCCTGCACCTCCGGGTCATTGGACCCCAGCCATGTGCTGCTGGCTCTGGGACTGCCTCATGAGGTGGCCCACGGCTCCCTGCGGCTGACGCTCAGCCACGCCAATACCCAGGAGGATGTGGAATATATGCTCCGGGAGATTCCCCAGGTGGTTTCCTATTTGCGCTCGATTTCCCCGGTGTGGGAGGCAATTGAAAAAGGAGAGATTCATTATGCTGTATAGTGAAAAGGTCATGGACCATTTTACCCATCCCAGAAATTTAGGGAAGATGGACGACGCCGACGGCGTGGGAGAAGTGGGCAATGCCAAGTGCGGCGATATCATGAAGATCTATATTAAGGTGGAAAACGACATCATTACAGATGTCAAGTTCAACACCTTCGGCTGCGGCTCGGCCATTGCTTCTTCCTCGATGGCAACCGAGATGATCAAGGGCAAGCCCATTTCAGAAGCCCTGGAATTGTCAAACAAGGCTGTGGTAGAAGCGTTGGACGGATTGCCTGCCCATAAGCTCCACTGTTCTGTCCTGGCCGAGGAAGCCGTTCGGGCGGCGGTGAAGGACTATTACGATCGCAACGGGATTCCTTATGACCAGGAGAAATTCGCGGAGCATTGCTCCGCCTGTCACGAGGGACAGTGCCACTGCGGCTAATTTCTGCTGAAACAGCCCGCCGTACAGAACCATGCGCCTTGCCGGGGTTGGCAAAGCGCATGGTTTTACTTGCGGTATCGGCTTTTTGTAAAATCATGGTTCCTAGGAAAGGTCGGGAGCAAGAAGAGGCGGCGTTGTGCGGCGGGGAAATGGGCAGACCGGCTGCGCTGCTCTGACGCTGGTATCCGGGGCCGGAGCCGGACAACCTCCCGGATCCAGGCAGTGTGACCGGCTTCTGCTTTTCCCGGTGGGGATCAACCCGGAGTGTCCGGCCAGTCCTCCGTGTCCAGATCCCGGTATGCGTAGACCCGCTGCCAGGTACCGTCTTCGGCTTGGAGCACACTGCTGCGGTGGCGATTGAGCAGCCGGACAATGTGGTACACGTCGATCCAGATCTCGCTGTTGCATTCCTTTTGGCTTTCGTCAAAAATCAGCTCCAGGCCGAAGTGCAGGTGCACGGTTTCGATGTTGTTCACATTTTCCTGGGTCGAGTAGCCGGTGCGACCCATAAAGCCGATGACCTGCCCCGCTTGAACCAGGTCTCCCTCCTGCAGGCCCGGCGCAAAGGGGGTGTCCTTTTTCAGGTGCGCATAGTAATAATACCGCCGGCTGTCCAGGGAGCGAATGCCCACCCGCCAGCCGCCGTATTGATTCCAGCCCATGGCCTCCACGGTGCCGGCCTCTACGGCCACAATGGGAGTGCCTAAGGCGCCCATCAGATCGTTGCCCAGGTGCCGCCGGGCAAAGCCGTAGCTCCGGCTGACGCCGAAATCGTCGCAGTGGCTGTAGCCGTAGCCGGCCGCAATGGGAGAAAATGCTTTCAGCCCATAGGAGGCCTTCCAGACCTTTTCTCCCGCCTCATTCTCGACCAAAATGGCGTAGTTGCCCACCAGACCCCCTAAGGCCGCATCATAGGCCTCATGGTAATAGGCGTAATATTGGAATAAATCTCCCAAGAGCTCTTGCGGGCTTTTTCCTGTCAGAAAATCCGCATGGGCCTGCTCGACGGACTTTGCCGTGACGTTTCCGCCGGTCCGGCAGGCGGCCAGCGCCAACAGGTCAATCCAACTCACCGGAATATCCTGTTCCTGAGACCGGATATCCAGCGCCAGGGCCTTGTCCATGGCCTCATAGGAGACGTTAAAATCCACCCACTTGATGTAATCCTCCGCACCGGAAGCCGGGACGGCCAGAAGCGCCAGGATTAAAAGAAAAGCAAGCAACCGCCATTTCACGCAAACCACCTCTGTGGTATTGTGCGAAACGGCGGTTTTGCTATTCCTGGAAAAATTTACATCACGCGGCACGGCGGCAAAGGGGTGCCGGCCGCTTTCTTAAAAAGTGAAATTTTTGATGCATTTTTTACAGAATAGACAGGAGCCGCCGGAATAATTTGTCTAGATTCAGAACACTTTCCATTTGACGGCAGGGGCGGGATATGATACACTGAGTACATCCATAGACGGCGCCTTGTGACTGACGGAAGAAGTGGAGCACCACGGGGGAGCAGGGCGCTTGGACGTTTTGCCGGCCGTCTGGGCGCACTTACTGCAGGCGGTAAGTGTGCCCTTTTTCATTTGCAAGGAGGTTCTTTCATGAAAAAAGTTGGCGTTCTAATGGGCAGCGACAGCGATTTGCCCGTCGTTCGCAAAGCGCTGGACACTTTGCGCGATTTTGGCGTACCCTATGAGGTACACGTATATTCTGCACACCGGACCCCGGCCCAGGCACAGGAATTTTGCTCCACTGCCCGGGAACAGGGGTTCGGTGTACTCATTTGCGCGGCAGGCATGGCGGCCCATTTGGCGGGGGCTGCCGCTGCGCAGACGACTTTGCCGGTGATCGGCATTCCCATGGCCTCCGGTGGACTGGGAGGGATGGATGCCTTACTGTCGACAGTCCAGATGCCTTCGGGGATTCCCGTGGCTACGGTGGCGGTCAACGGTGCGGCCAACGCCGCAATTCTGGCCGTTCAGATCCTGGCCCTGGAGGAGCCCGCTCTGGCAGACAAGCTGGCGGCCCGCAGGGAAGCGGACCGGGAGAAGGTCCTGAAAAAGAACCAGGCTGTGGAAACAGAATTTAACGTATAAAAAGGAGAAGGATCATGATGGAAAAGAAAGAGCAACTTTATGAGGGAAAAGCCAAAAAGGTATACGCGACCGAGGATCCGGAACAGCTCATTGTCTCGTATAAGGACGACGCCACCGCCTTCAACGGCCAAAAGAAGGGCACCATTGCGGGCAAAGGCGCCATCAATAACCGCATGAGCAATTTTCTCATGGCCATGCTGGAAAAGCACGGCGTACCGACCCACCTGGTGCAGGAGCTGAACGAGCGGGAAACTGTGGTGAAGAAGGTCTCCATTGTTCCCCTGGAGGTGATCATCCGCAACATCTCCGCCGGCTCTTTCTCCAAGCGCTACGGTGTGGCCGAGGGGATTGTCTTTGAGGAGCCGACTCTGGAATTTTCCTATAAAAATGACGATTTGGGAGATCCGCTGATCAACCGTTACCACGCCCTGGCCCTGAAGCTGGCCAGCCGGGAGGAGCTGGAGACCATCCAGACTCTGGCCTTTCGGGTGAATGAAGTGCTCAAGGCCTATTTTCTGGGGCTGGGCATGACGTTGGTGGACTTTAAGCTGGAGTTCGGCCGCCTGTCCGATGGCTCCATCGTCCTGGCCGACGAGATCTCCCCCGATACCTGCCGCCTTTGGGACAGCAAAACCCATGAGAAGCTGGACAAGGACCGCTTCCGCCGGGATTTGGGCGGCGTGGAAGAGGCCTATCAGGAGGTCATGCGCCGCCTGATGGGGGAATAAAGGAGGAGCAGTTTGGGAGGATTTTTTGGAGCAGTCTCCAGGCGGGACTGCGTTCTCGATATTTTCTTTGGCGCGGATTACCATTCCCATCTGGGCACGCGCCGGGGCGGCATGGTGCTGTATGACAAGGAAAAGGGATTTCAGCGTCAGATACACAATATAGAAAACACCCCGTTTCGCACCAAGTTTGAAAAGGATGTGGCGTCCTTCCGGGGGTGCAGCGGCATGGGCTGCATCAGCGATACCGATCCGCAGCCGCTGCTGATCCGGTCCTGCCTGGGGATGTACGCCATTGCGTTTGTGGGCATGATCAACAATGCCGAGCAGCTGGTGGACACCTGCTTTTCCGGGCATGGCCACCAATTTATGGCGATGAGCAACGGAAAGGTCAACCAGGCGGAGCTGGTGGCGGCTTTGATCAGTCAGAAGGACTCTCTGGTGGAGGGAATCCGCCATGCCCAGCAGCTCATTGACGGCTCGGCGACCATTCTTTTGCTGCTGCCGGACGGAATTCTGGCTGCCCGGGACCGGGTCGGCCGCCTGCCGGTTCTGGTGGGAAAAAACGACGACGGCTGTTGCGTGTCCTTTGAGTCCTTTGCCTACCACAAGCTGGGCTATGCCGATCACTATGAGCTGGGCCCCGGAGAGATTGTCCGTCTTACGCCGGAGGGCGTGGAGCAGTTGTCCCCTCCCGGGCAGGAGATGAAGATTTGCGCCTTCCTCTGGACGTATTACGGCTATCCCAATTCCAATTACGAGGGGAAAAACGTAGAGGTCATGCGGTACCGCAACGGCCAGATCATGGCCCGGGAGGAGATGAAGCGGGGAGCTCTGCCGGAGGTGGACTATGTGGCCGGCGTGCCGGACTCCGGCGTTCCTCACGCCATCGGCTATTCCAATCAGAGTCAGAAGCCCTTCGCCCGGCCCTTTGTCAAATACACCCCCACCTGGCCCCGGTCTTTTATGCCCTCCAACCAGGCGGTCCGGAACCAGGTGGCCAAAATGAAGCAGATTCCCGTTCCGGAGCTGATCCAGGACAAAAAGCTGCTGTTCGTGGACGACTCGATTGTTCGCGGCACTCAGCTGCGGGAAACGGTGGAGTTTCTGTACAGCAGCGGCGCCAAGGAGGTTCACATGCGCTCAGCTTGCCCGCCCATCATGTACGGCTGCAAATACCTGAACTTTTCCTCCAGCAACTCGGATCTGGAGCTTTTGGCCCGCCGCATGGTTCAAAAGCTGGAGGGAGATGAGGGCCAGGAGCACCTGACCGAATATGCCGATGGCCGGACGCAGCGGGGGCAATGCCTGTTGAAGGCGATATGTGAGGAAATGAGGTTTGATTCATTGGGCTATCAGTCCCTGGAGGGACTGTTGGAGGCCATTGGGATGGACCCGGAAAAGGTTTGCACCTATTGCTGGACCGGCCGGGAATAAGTCCCGGAAGGAGGATTCCTGATTGATGCAAAAGCTGAGAGAGGAGTGCGGCGTTTTCGGCGTTTACGCGAGGGAAAGCCGGGAGGTCGCCGCCACGACGTACTACGGCCTGTTTGCCCTGCAGCACCGGGGCCAGGAGAGCTGCGGCATTGCGGTATGCAACGACGGCGTCATAGCCGCCCACAAGGACCTCGGGTTGGTAGAGGACGTATTCACACCGGAGGCGCTGACCAGGCTGGGACCGGGGCATATGGCTGTGGGCCATGTGCGCTACGGCACCACCGGCGCCACGGACCGGAATAACGCCCAGCCCATTGTGGTCAATCACTGCAAAGGCTCTTTGGCCCTGGCGCATAACGGCAATCTGGTCAATTCCTTTGGACTACGAGAGGAGCTGGAGCTCGCCGGCTCTATTTTCCACACCACCTCCGATACGGAAGTCATCTCCTATGTCATCACCAGAGAACGCCTGTCCGCGCCTTCCATTGAAGAGGCGGTGGACCGGGCGATGGACAAGCTGCAGGGGGCGTACTCCCTGGTGATCATGTCGGCCACAAAGCTCATGGCGGTCCGGGACCCCCGGGGCTTCCGGCCCCTGTGCTATGGGCAGACGTCCGACGGGGCCTATGTGGTGGCCTCAGAGAGTTGCGCCCTGGACGCCGTGGGCGCGTCTCTGATTCGGGATGTGGAGCCCGGCGAGATCCTCGTCTTTGACGGCGAGGGAGTCCGTTCCATCCGGACCCACTGCCAAAGGGCCGAGCGGACCATGTGCGTGTTTGAGTATATTTATTTTGCCCGGCCGGACTCGGTGATAGACGGCAGCTCTGTCCACAATGCCCGCCGCCGGGCGGGGATGTTCCTGGCCCTGGAGCATCCTGTGGAGGCCGATGTGGTGGTGGGAGTGCCGGATTCCGGGATCGACGCGGCCATCGGGTTTGCCCAGGCCTCTGGGATTCCCTACGGCGTGGGCATGATTAAGAATAAATACATCGGCAGGACCTTCATCTCGCCGGGCCAGAGGAGCCGGGAGGACAAGGTGCGGATCAAATTAAATCCCATTGCCGCCACGGTGAAGGGCAAGCGGGTCGTCCTCATTGACGATTCCATTGTGCGGGGTACCACATCGGCCCGGATTGTCCGCCTGCTGCGGGAGGCCGGGGCCTCGGAGGTACATATGCGGATTTCCGCCCCGCCGTTTCTCAATCCCTGCTATTACGGCACGGACATTGACTCCCGGGACATGCTCATCGCAGCCCATCACCCCGTGGAAGAGGTCTGCCGGATTATTGGAGCGGATTCCCTGGGATACCTCAGCGTAGAAAATGTGCAAAAGCTGGCGGAGCACGGCGGCGGCTTCTGTACCGCCTGCTTCAGCGGCAGTTATCCGACCCAGGTCCCGGCGCATACCAAAAAATACCGCTTTGAGCGGAAACTCTCAGAAAAGGAGCCTGAGATATGAACGAGAAAAGCTATTCCGAGAGCTATAAGGCGGCCGGTGTGGACATTACCGCCGGATACCGGGCGGTGGAGCTGATGAAGTCTCACATTGCCCGCACCAAAAACGAGGGCTGCTTGGATGACATCGGCGGCTTCGGCGGGCTGTTTGGATTGAATTTGAAGGGCTACGAGGAGCCGGTGCTGGTTTCCGGCACCGACGGTGTGGGGACGAAGCTGCGCCTGGCCTTCTTGATGGACCGGCATCACACGGTAGGCATCGACTGCGTGGCTATGTGTGTCAACGATGTGATCTGCTGTGGAGCGAAGCCCCTGTTTTTCCTGGACTACATTGCCTGCGGCAAAAATGTGCCGGAACGAATTGCAGAGCTGGTGTCCGGCGTGGCGGAGGGCTGCGTCCAGGCGGGCTGTGCGCTGATCGGCGGAGAAACGGCGGAAATGCCCGGCTTCTACCCGGAGGACGAATACGATCTGGCGGGTTTCTCTGTGGGCATCGTGGATAAAAAGAAGATCGTCGATCACAGCGCCATGATCCCGGGAGATGTGGTCATTGCGCTGCCCTCCTCCGGTGTGCACTCCAACGGGTTCTCTCTGGTGCGGAAGGTCTTTGATATGGAACACAGTCTGCAATGGAAGACGCCCCGGCCGGAGCTGGGCGGCAAGTCTGCCGGTGAGACGCTGCTGGTTCCCACCAAGATCTATGTCAAGCCTATGTTGGCGCTCTTGGATCGAATCCGGGTGAAGGGCATCAGCCACATCACCGGCGGAGGGTTCTTTGAAAATATTCCCCGGGCCATTCCCGACGGTTTGGGCGCCAGAATTCAAAAAAGCGCGGTCCGGGTGCTGCCGATTTTTGAGCTCATTGCCAAGACGGGGGCCATCCCGGAGCGGGATATGTTCAACACCTTCAACATGGGTGTGGGGATGAGCGTTGTAGTGGCCAAGGAGGATGCGGAGACCGCCCTGCATATTTTGCAGGCAGAGGGCGAAGATGCTTATGTCATGGGAGAGATTGTGCCGTCTCAGGACAAGGTGATGCTGGTATGAAGACGAGAATTGCAGTTTTGGTTTCCGGCGGCGGCACCAATTTGCAGGCGCTTTTGCAGGCGGAGGCTGCCGGGCAGCTGCCCCACGGGGAAATTGTTTTGGTTGTGTCCAACAATCCCGAGGCGTACGCCCTGGAACGGGCCAAACAGGCAGGGGTCCCTGCGGCCGTGGTGAGCAAAAAGGAGTGCGGCTCTCAGGCGGCCTTTGAGGCGCAGCTTCAGGCAATTTTGGAGCTGGACGGTGTGGAGCTGCTGATTTTGGCCGGCTTCATGAGCATCTTGTCCGAATCCTTTACCCGGAAGTGGCCCAATCGGATTTTGAATGTCCACCCCAGCCTGATCCCCGCGTTCTGCGGCGAGGGCTTTTACGGCCTCCGGGTTCATCAGGCCGCCTTGGCCCGGGGGGTCAAGGTGACGGGGGCTACCGTTCATTTGGTCAACGAGATTCCGGACGGCGGTCCGATTCTCTTGCAGAAGGCGGTGGAGGTTCTGCCGGGAGATACCCCCGAGGTGCTGCAGCGCCGGGTGATGGAGCAGGCAGAGTGGGTGCTTTTGCCTCAGGCGGCGGAAATGGTCTGCCGGCAAATGGCTGCGCCGCAGTAGAGAGCTGCCGCGTGAGATTGTAAATTATCATTCAGGAGGTTTGTACCATGTATGATCTGTCTGCCCTGTTGCGGGGCAACGCCTATCCCGGCCGGGGCGTTCTCCTGGGCCGGAGCGAGGATGGAAAGTCCGCCGTCATTGCCTATTTTATCATGGGACGCAGCGAAAACAGTCGAAACCGGATCTTTGTGGAGACGGAAGACGGAATTCGTACCCAGGCCTATGACCCGGCCAAGATGACCGACCCCTCCCTCATCATTTATCATCCGGTCCGCCGGGTGGCGGATGAGGAGGGCGTTACCACCCTGGTGACCAACGGCGATCAAACGGACACGCTTCGGGATTTTATGCTGGAGGGCGGCAGCTATGTAGAGGCCTTGAACACCCGGGAGTTTGAGCCGGACGGGCCCAATTACACCCCCCGGATTTCCGGCATCCTATTCCCCTGCGGATCTTATGTTCTGAGTATTCTCAAATCCCTGGACGGCGACCCCGGCTGCTGTGTCCGGAATTACTTTACCTATGACGCGCCCCAAGCGGGCCTGGGCCATCTCATCCACACCTATGAATCGGACGGCAATCCCCTGCCCTCTTTCTGCGGCGAGCCCCGGCCTGTGGCCGTCACGGGAGATTTGGATCAATTTACCCGGATGATCTGGGAGAGCCTGAATGAGGAGAATAAAGTGTCGCTCTTTACCAGCTACATCTCGTTGGAAACCGGAGAGACGGCATACCGGATTGTAAACCGGCATGCGTCATGCAGCGGCGGACCGGTACGCATGTAACGCAGCGGATGGACCGGTTCATTGTAAATGAGGTGAATGATATGGAACGAAATCATGACGGATATGTTTCTCCCCTGTCTACCCGGTACGCAAGTCCGGAAATGCAGCATATTTTTTCAGAAAACTTCAAATTTCGCACCTGGCGGCGGCTGTGGATCGCCTTGGCCCGGGCGGAGCAAAAGCTGGGGCTGGAAATCACAGACGAGCAAATTGCCGAGCTGGAGGCGCACAAGGACGACATCAACTATCCCGTGGCGGAGGAGCGGGAACGCCAGGTGCGTCACGACGTGATGAGTCATGTGTACGCATACGGCAAGCAGTGCCCAAAAGCGGCGGGGATCATCCATTTGGGCGCCACCTCCTGCTATGTGGGCGATAACACCGATGTGATCATCCTCCGGGAGGCCAGCCGCCTGACGCTTCGAAAATGCGCCCAGGTGGTTCGGAATCTGGCCGGCTTCGCCGACCGCTATCGGGCACTGCCCTGCTTGGGCTATACCCATCTGCAGCCCGCGCAGCTCACCACGGTGGGCAAGCGGACCACGCTGTGGATGTATGAGCTGATGCAAGACATGGAAAATCTGGCGTTCCAGCTGTCCAACCTGAAGCTTTTGGGCTCCAAGGGAACCACCGGCACCCAGGCCTCCTTTATGGAGCTGCTGGAAGGCGACGAGGAAAAGATCAAGCAGATGGAGCAGCTGATTGCCCGGGACATGGGCTTTTCCGGTGTGGTCCCCGTGTCCGGCCAGACCTATTCCCGGAAGGTGGACGCCTACTTCCTGGGGGCGCTCTCCGGCATAGCCCAGAGCGCCATGAAGTTTGCCAATGACCTGCGGATTCTGCAGTCCTTTGAGGAAATGGAAGAGCCCTTTGAAAAGGACCAGATCGGGTCCTCCGCCATGCCCTATAAGCGAAATCCCATGCGGTCCGAGCGCATTTGCGCCCTGGCCCGGTATGTAATTTGCGACAGCCTGAACCCGGGCTTCACAGCGGGAACCCAGTGGTTTGAGCGTACGCTGGACGATTCTGCCAATAAGCGAATTGCAGTGGCCGAGGCCTTTTTGGCTGTGGATGCCATCTTGAACATCTACATGAACGTGTCTGCCGGTTTGGTGGTCAACGAGCGGGTGGTGGAACGCCGGGTGATGGAAAAGCTGCCCTTTATGGCCACGGAGAACATTATGATGGAGTCTGTGAAACGGGGGGGCAACCGGCAGGAGCTTCATGAGGCGCTCCGGGTGCACTCTCATGCGGCGGCTGCCCGGGTGAAGCTGGAAGGCGGAACCAACGATCTCATCGACCGCATTGCAGCCGACCCCATGTTCCCCCTGACCAGGACGGAAATCCTGGAGCAGCTGAACCCCAAAGCCTACACAGGCCGCGCAGCAAACCAAGTGACGGAATTTCTTCAGGATGTGGTGCATCCGCTCCTGGAGCAATATCAAGCTGAAAATCTGACTGCAGAATTGAGGGTATAAACGATGAAAGAATTTGAACTGAAGTACGGCTGCAACCCCAACCAAAAGCCTGCTAAAATCTATATGGCGGACGGCGCCGACCTCCCTGTGACGATTTTAAACGGCCGGCCCGGCTACATCAACTTCCTGGATGCGCTGAACTCTTACCAGCTGGTCAAAGAGCTGAAGGAGGCCACGGGCCTGCCCTGCGCCACCTCCTTTAAGCACGTCTCCCCCACCTCTGCGGCGGTGGGGCTGCCTCTGCCGGAGGCGCTGAAGAAGGCCTGCTTTGTGGAGGATGTGGCCGGTCTGGATGAAAACCCTCTGGCCTGCGCCTATGCCCGCGCTCGGGGGACGGATCGGATGTGCTCGTTCGGCGACTGGGTGGCCTTGTCGGATCCCTGCGATGCCCTGACGGCTTCTCTGATTGCCCGGGAGGTCTCCGACGGGGTGATTGCGCCCGGCTATACCGAGGAAGCTTTGGCCATCCTGAAGACCAAGCGGAAGGGCGGTTACAATGTGGTCGCCATAGATCCCCAGTATGTTCCGGCGGCTCAGGAGGAAAAGCAGGTCTACGGCGTCACCTTCCGGCAGGGAAGAAATGATTTTAAAATCGACAAGGCGCTGCTGGATCACATCGTGACCCGGAATCAGGACCTGCCGGACGCGGCCCGGCGGGATCTCATCGTCGCCCTGATTACGCTGAAATATACCCAGTCCAATTCTGTTTGTTTTGCCTTCGACGGCCAGGCCATCGGCGTGGGAGCCGGCCAGCAGTCCCGGATTCACTGCACCCGGCTGGCGGGTTCCAAAGCGGACACCTGGTTCCTGCGGCAGCATCCCAAAACGCTGGCCCTGCCCTTCCGGCCGGATCTGGGCCGGCCCAACCGGGACAATGTGATCGACGGCTATATCAACGGCAACGAAGAAGACGTCTGTGCCGAGGGCATTTGGCAGAATTACTTTACCGTCCGTCCGGAGCCGCTGACGGAGGCGGAGAAGCGGGAATTCTTGGCGGCCCGACAGGGCGTTTCCCTGGGCTCCGACGCTTTCTTCCCCTTCCCGGACAACATCAAGCGGGCGCTGAAGTCCGGCGTCTGCTATGTGGCGCAGCCCGGCGGCTCCATTCGGGACGACTTGGTGATCGAAGCGTGCGACAAAAACGGGATGGTGATGGCTTTCACCGGAATGCGGTTGTTCCATCACTAATTTATAACAGCAAACCAACGGGGCGGACCCCTGGTCCGCCCTTGTTCTCAATGCTTGGATGGAAGGAGTGGATTTATGAACATTCTGGTAGTGGGCGGCGGCGGCCGGGAGCATGCCGTCATTAAAAAGCTGAGGAAGAATCCTGAGGTTTCGGAGATTTTTGCATTGCCGGGCAACGGCGGCATTGCCGCAGACGCCACCTGCGTGCCCATTGGCGCCACGGATCTGGACGGAATTGTGCGATTTGCCCGGGAAAATCAGGTGGATTACGCCGTGGTGACGCCCGACGATCCCCTCGTCCTGGGCTGTGTGGACCGGCTGAATGAAGTGGGGATTCCCTGCTTCGGCCCCAGGGCCAATGCGGCCATTCTGGAAGGCAGCAAGGCTTTTGCCAAGGACCTGATGAAACGATATGGGATCCCGACGGCCCGGTATGAGACCTTTACGGAGCTTTCGGCCGCTCTGGAATATATCAACACGCAACCGGCGCCCCTCGTGGTGAAGGCCGACGGCCTGGCCTTGGGCAAAGGGGTGCTTATTTGCCGGACCCGCCGGGAGGCGGAGCAGGCGGTCACGGACATGATGGTCAATGGAAAATTTGGCGCATCCGGAGCGACTGTGGTCATAGAGGAGTTTTTGGAGGGCCCGGAGGTGTCGGTTTTGGCGTTTACCGACGGAACAACCGTAAAGCCCATGGTCTCCTCCATGGATCATAAGCGGGCCCAGGATGGGGACCTGGGCCTGAACACCGGGGGCATGGGGACTGTGGCGCCCAACCCCTATTACACACCGGAGACAGCCCGGCGGTGCATGGAAGAGATTTTCCTGCCGACCATCCGGGCCATGGCGGCTGAGGGACGTCCCTTTACCGGCTGCCTGTACTTCGGCCTGATGCTGACGCAAGAAGGCCCCAAGGTGATTGAGTACAACTGCCGCTTCGGCGATCCGGAGACGCAGGTGGTTCTGCCCTTGCTGGAATCCGACCTGTTGACGGTGATGCAGGCCACCACCAACGGCACTCTGGCCCAAACGGAGGTGCGGTTTTCCAACCAAGCTGCTTGCTGTGTGATTACCGCTTCGGAAGGGTACCCGCTGCACTATGAAAAGGGCTTTGCGCTTACTATGACCCCGGAAGCCGCCGCCCACACCGATATAGCCGGAGCCACGCTGGCGGACGGACGGCTGGTCACATCCGGAGGCCGGGTAGCCGGTACCACAGCGGTGGCCGATACGCTGCCGGAGGCCATTGCAGAGGCTTACCGTCTGGCCGACGGCGTCCGCTTTGCCCATGCCTACCGCAGGAGCGACATTGGCAAACGGGCCCTGGCTGCGTGGAAATAAGGAGGGAAATATGGTTTACCGTGTTTACGTAGAGAAAAAGCCCGAACTGGCCAAGGAGGCGTCGGATCTGCTGCACGAGGCCAGGGAGCTTTTGCAGATTGAAAATCTCACCGGCGTTCGGGTGATCAACCGGTACGATGTGGAGAACATGGACCGGGCGCTGTTCGATTATGCGGTGCAAACGGTGTTTTCCGAGCCGCAGCTGGATATTGTCTCAGAGACCATAGAGGCCCAGGGGGCGGTTTTCGCTGTGGAGTTTCTCCCCGGACAGTTCGATCAGCGGGCCGATTCTGCGGCGCAGTGCATCCAGATCATTTCCCAGGGGGAGCGCCCGGTGGTTCGGACTGCCAAGGTTTATGTCCTGGAGGGCGCGCTTCGAGAGTCGGATGTGGCGGCCGTTAAAAAATATGTTATCAATCCGGTGGAGGCCCGGGAGGCGGAGCTGGCCAAGCCGGAGACCTTGCAGGCAGCGTATCCCCTGCCCCGGACCGTCAAGACGATGGAGGGCTTTTTGGAGCTGGATCGGGCCGGACTGGCGGAATTGGTCCAGTCCCTGGGGCTGGCGATGGACCTGGACGACATGACCTTCTGCCAAAGCTATTTCCGCAGGGAAGGACGCTGCCCCACCATCACGGAGATTCGGATGATTGACACCTACTGGTCCGATCACTGCCGTCATACCACCTTCCTCACCACCATCGACCGGGTGAAATTTGCCGATCCCCTCTTGCAGGCGGCGTATGCGGACTATTTGCAGACCCGGCAGGAGCTGGGGCGTACCAAGCCGGTGAATTTGATGGACATCGGCACATTGGCCGCCAAATATTTGCGCAAGCAGGGGCGGCTGGACAAGCTGGACGAGAGCGAGGAGATCAACGCCTGCACCGTCCATATGACGGTCCAGGTGGACGGCAAAGAAGAGCCTTGGCTTCTCCTCTTTAAAAACGAGACCCACAATCATCCCACGGAGATCGAGCCCTTCGGCGGGGCGGCCACCTGCATCGGCGGCGCCATCCGGGACCCGCTGGCCAGCCGCGCCTATGTGTACGGGGCTATGCGGGTTACAGGCGCGGCGGATCCCTTGAAGCCGGTTTCCGATACTTTGCCGGGAAAGCTGCCTCAGCGGAAGCTGGTGACCACGGCTGCTGCCGGGTATTCCTCCTATGGCAACCAGATTGGCTTGGCCACCGGCATGGTGGATGAGATTTATCATCCCGGCTACGCGGCCAAGCGGATGGAAATCGGAGCAGTCATTGCCGCCGTGCCCGAGGAAAACGTGCGGCGGGAGCGGCCCGCGCCTGGAGACCAGGTGATCCTTCTGGGCGGCCGCACCGGCCGGGACGGCTGCGGCGGCGCCACGGGTTCCTCGAAAAGCCACAACCTGCACTCCCTGGAGGACTGCGGCGCGGAGGTTCAGAAGGGCAACGCGCCGGAGGAGCGGAAGCTTCAGCGGCTGTTTCGCAACGGAGAAGCCGCCCGGATGATCAAGCGGTGCAATGACTTCGGCGCGGGCGGCGTCAGCGTCGCCATCGGCGAGCTGGCCGATGGTCTGGAAATAGATCTGGACCGGGTGCCGAAGAAATATGACGGTCTGGACGGCACCGAGCTGGCCATCTCCGAATCCCAGGAGCGAATGGCCGTGGTGGTGGGCGCCGACGATGTGCCCCGGTTTCTGGAGCTGGCCGCACAGGAAAATCTGGAGGCAACGGTGGTCGCGTCGGTCACAGAGACGCCGCGGCTGCGGATGCACTGGAATGGAAATACCATTGTGGATGTGAGCCGGGAATTTTTGAACTCCAACGGTGCGGAAAAGCATGTCGCCGTCGAAGTAAACGGGCCGAAAGATTTTGGCCGCGCCGTCACCGGACGCTTTCCGGAGAACTTGCTGCGGGTTGCTGCGGATTTGAATACCTGCTCCAAACGGGGCTTGTCGGAGCGATTTGATTCCACCATCGGCGCGGGCACGGTGCTGATGCCCTTTGGCGGCAAAAATCAACAGACGCCCATTCAGGCCATGGTGCACAAGGTCAGCCTGGAGCGGGGCCATACGGACACCTGCTCGCTGATGTCCTGGGGATACAATCCCTTTATCACCGAAAAGAGCCCGTACCATGGGGCATATTTGGCAGTGGTGGAATCCGCCGCCAAGCTGGTTGCCACCGGCGCGGCCTATGAGGATGTGTATCTGACGTTCCAGGAGTATTTCCAGCGGGTGGGCCATGACCCCAAGCGGTGGGGCCAGCCGCTGGCCGCCCTGCTGGGAGCCTTTGAGGCGCAAAAGGACCTGGGGATCGCCGCCATTGGCGGAAAGGATTCCATGTCCGGTACCTTTGAAGATCTGGATGTGCCGCCGACTTTGGTGTCCTTTGCCGTCACGACGGAAAAGGTGCAGAACATCGTGTCGAACGAACTAAAGGCAGCCGGACATACGGTGTGCCTGCTGAAGCCGCGGTACACGGAAAACGGCTTGCCGGATGCGAAGGATCTGCTGGACCATTTCCAGCTTGTGACCAAGCTTATGCGGTCCGGCGCCGTGGTGTCTGCCTATACCCCCGGCATGGGCGGCCCGGCGGAGGCCGTGATGAAGATGGCCTTCGGCAACGGCTTGGGCTTTGACTTCTGCGGGGATGTGTCTTTGCCGGAGCTGTTTGGCTATGCCTACGGCAGCTTTGTCCTGGAGCTGGCAGGCTGCGAGCCGGTGGGACAGATTTTGGGTACGGTCAACGACAGCGGACGTTTTACCTGGCGGGGCGAATCGGTGGACGGCGCTGCGCTGCAGCGGGTCTATGAGGAAAAGCTGGAGCCGGTATATCCCTGCAACATTCCCGATGCCCAGGTTCCGGTGGAGACGGTTTCCTTCCAGACCCAGGCCCGGGTCAGTCCGGCGGTGAAAACGGCCCGGCCCAGGGTCTTGATTCCGGTATTCCCCGGCACCAATTGCGAATACGATTCTGCCAAGGCGATGGACGACGCCGGTGCGGATGCGGAGATTTTCGTCATCCGGAACCGGACGGCGGCAGAGATTGCACAAAGCGTGGAGCGTTTTGCCCAAGCGCTGCAGGCGGCGCAGATTGTTTTCATCCCCGGCGGCTTCTCCGGCGGCGACGAACCGGACGGCTCCGGCAAATTCATTACAGCGTTTTTCCGGAATGCCGCCGTTCGGGAAGAGGTCACGGCATTGCTGGAGCGCCGGGACGGTTTGATGCTGGGCATATGCAACGGCTTCCAGGCGTTGATCAAGCTGGGGCTGGTGCCCTACGGCAAGATTCTGGATGCCGATGCCGGCTTCCCCACCCTGACCTACAATGTCATTGGCCGACATCAGTCCCGGCTGGTTCGGACCCGGGTGGCCTCCAACCTGAGCCCCTGGCTGGCCGGCGCCCAGGTTGGCGAGGTGTATACCGTCCCCATCTCCCATGGCGAGGGCCGGTTCCTGGCGGACGAGGCGCTGGTGAAGCAGCTGGCGGAGCGGGGCCAAATTGCAACCCAGTATGTGGATTTGGAAGGCCGGGCTACGGCGGATGTGCACTTTAATCCCAACGGCTCCATCTATGCAATTGAAGGCATCACCTCCCCGGACGGCCGTGTCCTGGGCAAAATGGGCCACAGCGAGCGCACAGGCGACGGACTGTATAAGAATGTGCCGGGCGTGTTCGATATGAAGCTCTTTGAATCTGCGGTCCGGTATTTTAAATAATACAAAAATGACCCGGGGGCAGCAGGTGCGCTGTCTCCGGGTCCTGTATAGTCTCCTGTAGGTCGCTCTCAGCGAGGCTGCAGAGCGATTCTGTGGTGTGAACGAATCCATAATTTGAAAACGAAAGGTGCTTTGCTCGGCTGGAAAAGACCTGCCCGTGGTACCGGAAAGCGTCAGGTTTCCTGTATCTCCTCGATGGTCCCGCCTCCGATGACCACATCTGCCTGATACAGCACAATGGCCTGTCCTTTGGTTAGAGCGCGCTGGGGGCGGTCGAAGGTCACCTGAACCCGCCCGTCGGGCAGGACGAAAGCGGTTGCGTCTTGCTCCGGCTGGTGATAACGGGCCCGGGCCTGAACCCGGATGGGGGCGGCGGGGGCCTCCCAAGCGATCCAGTTAAAGTCCCGGGCGATGGCTGTGAGGGCATAGAGCTGGTGCTCGTCCGCCAGCACCACGGTGTTATCTGCCGGACGGATTTCCTTGACGTATAGCGGCCGCCCGCCGGAAACGCCCAAGCCCCGGCGCTGGCCGATGGTGTAGTGAATGATGCCCCTGTGCCGCCCCAGGATGCGCCCTGTCGTGTCCACGAAGTCCCCCTCCGGATAGGTCCGGCCGGTCCGGCGGCGGATGAAGGCGGCATAGTCGCCGTCCGGGACGAAGCAGATGTCTTGACTGTCGTGTTTTTTGGCGTTGATGAAGCCCTGCGCGGCGGCAATGGCCCGGACCTCTTCTTTGCGAAGGGCGCCCAGGGGAAACTGGGTGTGCGCCAATTGCTCCTGGGTCATGGCGTAGAGGACGTAGCTCTGGTCCTTCTGGGGGTCCGGTCCCTTGAGGAGCAGCCAGCGGCCGGTTTCGCTCTGCTGGATCCGGGCATAGTGGCCGGTGACTACGTAGCCGATCCCCAGCTCCCGGGCCCGGCGGTACATCCGGTCGAATTTCAGGAAGCGATTGCAGTCGATACAGGGGTTGGGGGTACAGCCTGTCTCATAGGCGGCGACAAACCGGTCCATCACCTGGCGCCCGAAGTCCTCTTTGAAGTTGAATACGTAATAGGGCATGCCCAGCTTGGCCGCCACAGCCCGGGCGTCCTCCACATCCTCCAGGGAGCAGCAGGTCCCCGCCTGGGGCGCGGCCATGTCCTCGTTCTCATACAGTCGCATGGTAGCCCCCACACACGCAAAGCCGGCCTGTTTCATTAGATAAGCCGCCACGGAGCTGTCCACCCCGCCGCTCATAGCGATCAGGGCGCGATGTTCCATCTTTTCTTCCATACATAACCTCCGCCAACCTGGTTTTCCTGTGCAATCCGCTGGTTCGTGCCATCTCCCAGGGAGCCCCACTGCGCTTTATTATATCGCCGAATGCGCGGAAGCGCAATGACAAAACACAGGCAAACGCCCACCGGGCGGATTTTTTACCCGAGACCGTCCACCCCGGGGGTACGGAAAAGGTTCCAATTCGCTGCAAGCAGCGGTTGAAAAATCAAAGTTTGTGCCTATCGCTGTGTTTCTAAATGAGATGCCTAGTTCCAATGCCGACGCAGCTGACAGACGGTGCCGTCCGTATAGTCCACCAGCCTGTTGTTGTCGCACGAGGGGCGAGTTTGTCTGCTGAGATGCCGCTACATGTTCTGGCGGCGCTCTGCCTTTCCAGCTATCCTACGTCCCACAAAGGCATAGCACACTAGACTCTCCTACGAAAAATCGTGTGCTGACAGGGATGCTGCTTGCCTCTATTGGATGATCCAGAGCAATAAGTAAAATTCTTTTTGACAAAATATGACACATTATATAATTAAAAATTACCGTGTCAATCGGTACATTTTTGAAACTCCTTACTTGCGCTATTTTTTAAAAGGATCTTCGTCCCCCTAAGGGGATATCCGTTCTAATATAACAAAATAGTCAACTCCAATATTAAGTCGATTTTTGATATCACCTTTCCATCTCCGCGAAAGCCGTGCAAGGTCAACCGAGGCGTTGGCGCTGGATAATCTCTGGCTGGAACTGCCGTGGTGGTATTAGAGCGTGACGCTGCGGCGGGACGTGGGGCTTATATATACCTTCACTCCCTTCTCCGGCCAGTCGGATTTTCTCAAAATCCTGCATTTTTGACAGCACCGCTGTCAAAAAATCCGTCTGTCCTACTGCCGCCGGAGAGTGTCTGACTGCCGCTATCTGCCCGCACAGCAGATGGCGCAGCCAGCCCCTTTCCGACGTCAGACGGGAGCAAAGGTATAACACACTAGACTTTCCTTGAAAGTCGTGTGCCACGAAACCGCCGGTTTCTTTGGATTCTTCCGGTCAAAGGGGAACTCTATCCCCTCTGAACACCCTAGACAAAGGAGAATGCTGTTCCCCTTTGAATCCCCTTGCCAACAGGGATGCTGCTCGCCCCTATTGGAAACCCAGAACCAAGGGGATTGCTCCCCTTGGGATACCCCATCATTTTTTCGCAAATGATACCCACCTTGAAAAACTGCGTTTTCCCGTGTCTGCACACTTTTGAAAAATGCCACGGAACATTCTATTCATTTTCAAGAGCTTCTCAAGAATCTCGGGCTGTGATGCGCCAATGAAAAATTCTGTGTTTGCTGACGCAAAAATTTCATTGCCACGCCACTGCGACAAGGACGGCAATGCATCAAAATGATGCATTGAATGAAAATGGCGCACTCAAAGGTTAATGTCATTAAGTTAAGCTTTTTGTGTACCGTAATATATTGCAATCGGGTGTACAACGAACAAGTCTTTCTCTTTTGTTGGTAAAATCGAAATTAGGGCTTGATTTACCATAAATTGTAATTGAGCAAAAATATTATCAGAATTTGGGGCGCTAGTTTCTCCAATTACATTGGTAATATAGCCAACACAAGTAACATATCCACCGTGCTTAAATCCCATGGTTTGCGGATTATCTCGAAAATACTTGTCCTCCAAAGGAATTAGATGGCCGTCAGAGGACACTAACATACGCTTATATGGCACAATCTGACGCATCGCTTTTACAATATCAGAAATATTCTCATACTGCCTATTGTTTGCCTCAACAAGTTCTTTTACTTTATTTTTAAGTGCATTCCCATTTTTCCGCTGTTGATCACGATTGAAATTCTCGGAAATTTCCCTCTCTGCTTGTGCCTCAATTTTTTTCTTTTCGGTTTTTTTCATAAAGCTCAAAAAGCTATTTTTATCAGAGAAAAGATTTTCGATATACTCTAAGTCAACAAAATCAAAGGACCGTGTCAATTCAACGAAAGACCCCAAATCTGCATTGGTGAGGGCAGTATCGCTCTTTGCTTTGATTTGTTCATAGGCGATATCAAACGCTGCATCATGTAAGGTTTTGGTGGCGATTTCTTTTAGGACAGTTTGAGAATGGCTATTAAACTCTAATCCACCCGTTCCGGTAAGTTCTGCCTGTGCTTGTGCGAATTTCCAGATACCACCGCCCACAGAGCCGTCAAGCGAAATGTTCCCTGTTTTTGTACTCTCCTTACCTGCGGCGTCTTCGTGTTCGCTTGCTGTTTCCAGAACAAGACCTTTTTCTTTCTGAGCGATTATCGAATTCACAATATCTGTATCTAGATAGATAAATTGCTTCATTTGTACCTCTTTTCTGTTAAATGCTGATACATCTTCATCAGTTCTGCTACGCAAGAACTCTCAGTCATGTCTTTGACAGAGAAACCATACGCCTGCATCACTGCCCGGTCGTTTTGCTGGTGGGCGCGGCGCAGCTCTGGCGGCATGGCGACCTCATCGTACAGGTCGGCAAGGCTGCTGTCCGGATACAGCTCCCGTGCGTCCAGAATGGCCTGGGCGGTCTGCTCGATTTTGGTTTTCTGCGCGTCCGTGGGGGTGGGCCAGGGGAAGCAGTTATATACAATTTCTTTAGAATACCTGTAATCACTTTTGAGGCGACCGCAAGTTATACGCATCCACGCATTATGAACGTTGGACATTAAAACGCCGAAATGGAAAAGATTTGCATTAGGAATGATAAAAACTGCATTGCTGGATATAACTTCAGAACTGACAAATCCCAGAGGGATATACCTTCGTGATGCCGAACTATGGGCAGGAACAATGATATATGGTTTCCCATCCGGCTGAGTAATTTGAGCAAACAAAGTTGGAGTATCAGCAAATTTTCGTATTGTTGCGGCACGGCTATTATTTCTTGTTTCTTTACATTTTGCAATTCGATCCATGACCAACGGCATATCTTTAAGTTCCTTTGGGGAAACCCCTTTTAGCCACAGGCAGTACCGCTTTTCACTGTGTAAAAATTCCATTGCGCCAACATATTGATGGATAAACTTTTTTGCACTTGGCTCTTTAGCTACAAAATCTTCGTATTCATCTTTTTTAATAATTAAATTTCCACCGTCTGCTGGTTTATTTCCGTAAACCATAATTGGTACATCCGCAAATGGTTTCCGCTGGGCATAAACAATGATATTATCGCCATCAAGTAGGTAGGGGTTTATATTTTGCACAATACGTTTTTGTTTTGAATCAAAAATCACTTTTTGAGACCGTTGAAATATAGCAAACCCTATGATAATACAATGAACGGCTGCTTTTTCTTTGGCCTCACTTGCCCATATAAATGTTCTGTAGGCATAATTAATAATTATCCCTTCTGCTAATAGTTTTGTCCATAATACTGGAACAACTTCACCCTGACAAATTGAATTCGTTGAAACAAACGCGCATTCTATTTTTGTATTTGCTATAAATTTGATTGCCTTCATATACCAACAAGCGACATAATCCACATTCTTTGTGCCAGGGAAAATCAGAGAAACATCTTCTTTTTGTGCTTGTGTCATCAAGGAGAAACCCACAAACGGTGGATTACCCATAATATACGACAGCTTATGCTCGGGCACCACGCTCTCCCAATCCATCCGCAAGGCGTTGCCCTCCACAATATTGGCGTTGGTTTTCAGCGGCAGGAACTCCAGGTGCATCAGCACGATGCTCTCCGTCTCCTTCATCATCTGGCTCTCTGCAATCCACAGGGCCGTCCGGGCCACCGTCACGGCAAAGTCGTTGATCTCGATGCCGTAAAACTGGCTGATGGAAACCTGAATCGGGCTGTAATTCGCATCTCCAAAGGATATCTGCCCTTTTGATAGAATGCTCAGGATTTCATTTTCCAAACGGCGGAGGGACAGGTAGGTTTCCGTCAGGAAATTTCCGCTGCCCGCCGCAGGGTCCAAAAATGTCAGCGACGCCAATTTGTTCTGGAACTCACGCAGCCTCCCTTCTTGGGTTCGGGCCACCGTGATCTCTTTGATCTGCGCCAGTTCCGCTTTCAGATCGTCCAGAAACAGCGGGTCAATAACCTTGTGAATGTTTTCAATCGAAGTATAGTGCATACCGCCCTTACGTCGGGTCTCCGGGTTCAACGTGCTTTCAAATACAGCGCCGAAAATAGTGGGGCTAATCTCTGACCAGTTAAAATTCTCGCTAGCCTTTTTTAAAAGCAATTCCCGAATCTCGTCGGTAAAGGGAGGAATTTCAATATCCTCGTTTGCAAACAGTCCACCGTTGACATAGGGGAAAGCGGCCAGAGTAGGGTTATCATCTTTCAAGTAAGGGTCACGCTTTTCGGGCGGCGTATCCAAGATACGGAACAGATCGACCACAGCCCTGCGCATCCCCCGAGCGTCAAACTCGGACAGATAATCATGGAACATTCCATGACGGCCAAAGATACCAGCATCCTCAGCGTACAGGCAAAATACCAGCCGAACACATAGAATGTTGAGGCTTTTCATCGCATATTCGCTCTCTGGGTCGGCGTACTGCTTGGCAAACGCGTCATAGAGTAGGCCCACAATCTCACCGGCTGCGATGGAGACCTCCATTTCCCGCTTCAAGTGCTCGCTGCCGGTGTCCACAAGGAATTGTAGACGGTAATATTCCTTTTCCAGATTCTCCAGCAGAATAATTTCCGGCTCCCCACCAGGGCGCTCCATGTCATACACATAAAATTCTGAAAAATTACAGGTGATGACCCAACGAGGGTGCTGAGAGAGGGGTAGCTCAGTAATATACCGCTTAGCCTGCTGAAACGGTGTCAGCAATGTTCCATCCGACTGCCGAATCGGCTTTTTCAAATCTTTTCCCAGGCCTTTTTGCTCGATGAGAACTTTTGTGGCCGGAATCGTTCCGTCTATAAAGCTGGTATGATCGAGATGCACCTGTTCCTCAAATGTAATGAATTGTTCAGGATGTTCCACCCCATAGACATCACGAAGCAGTGAAAGCCAAAATGCCTGACTTTCTCCCTTTTCGTAGCCTTTATTTTTCCAATATGCAGCAAATTGTTTCGCCGCGACTTTCTGTTGTGTATCGTTCATTTAACCTCCACCTCACCATGCGTATCAAATCATCCCGAAGAACTTCAATGCCTCCGTAATCGCCGCTTCCTTTTCCGGCGGGCATTGCGGCACTTTGGCATCTTCCTTCTTTGACAGATTATAATTCTGCCCCACATCAAGCCCACATTTCCGCTTGACCTGGGAGATATATAAGGAAGATACCTTCAATCCAGTATGCTCCAGCACATACGTCTTGATCTGCTCATAGGTCGCGCCTTTCTGGAACCCGGACATATCCATATCTTCTAAGGAGAACTCCGCCCGTACCCTCTTCGAGTCGATTTCTCCCTTGGAAAGCAAAACCACCGTCTCCACATGTGCACACCTTGGGAACATATCCACGGCCTTTGCCTTTTGCAGTCGGAAGCCCTGTTCTTTCAGGAGGGCGACGTCCCGGGCTAGGGTGGCGGGGTCGCAGGAGACGTAGGCGATTTTCCGGGGGGACATTTGGGCCAGGGCTTGGATGACGTCCGGGCTCAGGCCCTTGCGGGGCGGGTCGACGACGACCACATCGGCGGTGAGTCCCCGGGACTGGAGCTCCAGGGCGGCCTGACCGGCGTCGCCGCAGAAGAACTCGGCGTTTGTGATGCCGTTTCGGCGGGCGTTGTCCCGGGCGTCGGCTACGGCTTGGGGCTCCAGCTCCACGCCGATGACCTTACCGGCGGCCCGGGCCATGGCCAGGGTGATGGTCCCCACGCCGCAATACAGGTCCAGGACCGTGTCGGTTGCCTGGATTTCCGCGCCCTGAATGGTCATCTCATATAACCGCTCCGCCTGATCGTGGTTCACCTGATAGAAAGACCGGGGAGACAGGCGGAAGGTCAGGCCGCAGAGGGTGTCTTCAATCCAGCCGGGGCCGTACAGCGTGTGAAACACCTCGCCCAAAACGGCGTTGCCCGGCTTCCGGTTCACGGACAGAACCAAAGTGGCAAAGCCGGGAATGTCCTGCAGCCGCGCCAGCAGGGCCTCTTGCCGGGGGAGCCGGTCTCCATTGACCACCAGACACACCAAAATTTGCCCGGATTCCCAGCCCTTTCGCACATGAATGTGCCGGATGAGTCCCTTTCCCGTTCGCTCGTCATAGGCGTTCACTCGGTACTGATTCATGTAGTCCACCACTGCGTCCCGGACGGCGTCCAGCTCCGGGGGAAGGATGCCGCACTGGGGACAGGCGACCACCTGATGCGTCCCGGCCTGATAAAAGCCCGCCACCGCCCGGCCCTTCTCCGGAGCCACCGGGTACTGGGCTTTGTTCCGGTAATGAAAAAGCTCCGGGGCGGGTAAAATCTCCACAGACTCCAGAGCCTCGCCGCCCAGCCGGTTGAGCGTCTGGCGGACCCGCTCGGCCTTCAGGCGGCACTCCTCCAGATAATCCATGTGCTGAAAGGCGCAGCCGCCGCAGAGCTTGCTCTGAGGACAGGCCCGGTTGGCCCGGTGCGGCGAGACCTCTAGAATTTTATAAATCCGTCCGGCCGCCCAGGTTTTGGCCGCCTTGGTGATCTGAATTTCGCAGAGCTCTCCGGCGATGGCGTTGGGCACAAAGACGGCGCAGCCCTCGATGTGGGCGATGCCCTGCCCCTGGACGGTGTAGTCGGTTATGGCGGCTGTGTATATCTGGTTTTTGATCAGCATAGCGTTCTCCTTATTCTGATAGGCGGTACAGCCGTTTGCCGTTTGCCGTGGTGATCTCCTGCATCGCCTCCGGGGTGACGCCCCGCAGCTCCGCCAGCCGCTCGGCCATGCGGTAGAGATAGCCCGGGTCGTTCCGGCGGCCCCGGAAGGGCTCCGGCGCCATATAGGGGCAGTCGGTTTCGATGACCATCCGGTCCAATGGAATCGCCAGGGCGGTCTCCACCAGCTTCCGGGCGTTTTTAAAGGTGATCACGCCGGTGAAGCCGATGTACCAGCCTTTGGAGACCAAAAGTCCGGCCATTTCTGCCGAGCTGGAGTAGCAGTGAAAGACGCCTTTGACCTCCGGAAACTCCGACAGAACCTGCAAAGCGTCCTCATGGGCCTCCCGCTCGTGGACGATCACCGGCAGGTCCAGCTCCCGGGCCAGGGCCATCTGCGCCCGGAAGCAGCGGAGCTGCTGCGCCCGGGGCACGTCCTCATAATGATAATCCAGACCGATTTCCCCAATGGCCTTCACCTTGGGATTCTCCCGGACCAGGCTCCGGTACTCCTGCAGCACGGAGTCCCCGATTTGATCCGCCGCATCGGGGTGGGAGCCTACGGCGGCGTAAATCCAGCTGTGAGCCCGGGCCAGGGCGCAGGCGGCCCGGGAGGAGGGCAAATCACAGCCGGGGTTCATCAAAAGCCCAATCCCCTGCTCCGGCAGCCGGGCCAGAAGCGCGGCCCGGTCGGCGTCGAACCGCCGGTCGTCCAGGTGGGCGTGGGTGTCGAACAGCATGGTAACCTCAGCTCAATTCTATCGTATTCTTGTTTCTTATCTTACCGCAAAAGCCATAATCCCGCAAGATGGAAATTTTTTCTTCCGTTGGGTTTAGCATTCTGAGAAACGGTTATACTGGTTCTCGGAGGTGCTTGAAATGAACAACGACAAGCAAAACCGGGGCTTCTGGAAGAGCCTCAAGGACAAGGGCTACTACATAGCCCTGATCCTGTGTGCTGCAGCCATTGGGATCTCCGGCTATGTGTACTACCGATCCAATCAGTCGAAAACACCGGACTCGCTGGCGGGAACCGGAACGGCGCCGTCTGTCACCGGCCAGACCGCTACCACGCCCGCAGGGGCCAACGGCGAGGAGGACGATTTGGTTCCCGCCATTGGGACGACGCCCACCAAGCCTACGGAGCCGGGAGAAACCACGGCTCCCTCGGAAACCGGAGGCGAGACCACCGGAACCAAACCGGTAAAAACCATGTGGCCCGTGGAAGGCGAGACGGCGGCTGCCTACGCGGTGGACAAGCTGGCCTACAATGAGACCACCCGGGACTGGCGGGTCCACAACGGCGTGGATCTCACAGCCGCCGCCGGAACCGAAGTGCAGGCCGCTGCCGACGGAACGGTTTACACCGTGTACGACGACGACCTGATGGGCACGACTGTGGTCATCCGCCACTCCGGCGGCTATGTCACGACCTACTCCAGTCTGTCTGAGGAAACCGCCGTGGCCGCCGGGGATACGGTATCCTGCGGCGACACCATCGGCACGGTGGGCCAGACCGCTTTGACGGAAAAGGCCCTGGAGCCCCATGTCCACTTCTCCGTCACCTGCAACGACCAGGGGATGGACCCGGCGGAGTTTGTGGAGTAACCAATCTGCTCGTTCCATTTTTTTCATTTTCTTCCTCTTGAAGGAGTGCGACGCACTCCGGCGCAGCAGCCGCGCGACAGCGGCCGCGCCTTTCCCCGGGGCAATCGCTCCGGGGATTTTTTTGCCCGGCAGCTGCCGGTTTTTTCAAAGAGATGAAAAACTGCTTGTCGACGCTTCAGAGAGTGTGGTTTCGTCATGAAAACACAGGGGAAATAACCCTTGACAAATGGGGTAAAATCCGCTATACTGGGGAGGCTGTTAAGGGGAAAACCTTGATAGGAGGGGGACCTTGTGAAGCTGGACGAGCTGGAATTGTCCCTGTTGTTTGACTATTACGGAGAGCTGCTGACAGAAAAGCAGCGGACTTGCTTTGAGCTGTACTATAATCAGGATTTCTCGCTGGGTGAGATTGCGCAAGAAGCGGGGATCAGCCGGCAGGCGGTGCATGATGCATTGGTTCGGGCGGAGGGGTCCTTACGCCTGATGGAGGTCAAGATCGGCGCGGCGGCCCGAGATTTGACCTGCCGGCGAGCGGCAGACCGCATCCGGGCGGCGGCGGAGGTCCTGGCCTGCAGTCCGGAGCCGGAGACGGCGCGGCTGGCTCGGGAGATTCTGGATGCCGCCGGTACCATGAAGGAGTAAATTATGGCGTTTGAAGGCTTAACCGAAAAATTATCCGCCACGTTCAAAAAGCTCCGCGGCAAGGGCCGTCTGAAGGAGTCGGATGTCAAGGAGGCCATGCGGGAGATTCGCCTGGCGCTTCTGGAGGCCGATGTGAGCTATAAGGTGGTGAAAGACTTCACCAAATCCGTGACGGAGCGCTGCATCGGGACCGATGTGCTGGAGTCTCTGACCCCGGCGCAGATGATTGTGAAGATTGTCAATGAAGAGCTGACCCGCCTGATGGGGAGCGAGACGCAGCACATTACCATCAATCCCAAGGGGCCGACTGTGGTGATGCTGGTGGGCCTTCAGGGCGCGGGCAAAACCACCAACGGCTCCAAGCTGGCCGGTCTCATGAAAAAGCAGGGCAAAAATCCTCTGCTGGTGGCCTGCGACATTTACCGTCCGGCCGCCATCCGGCAGCTGGAGGTCTGCGGCGAAAAATTGGGCTTGCCGGTGTTTCAAATGGGCCAGACCAATCCGGTGGACATTGCCAAGGCGGCGGTGCAGCATGCCGTTCGCCATGGCAACGACATGGTGTTTTTGGACACGGCCGGCCGGCTGCACATCGACGAGGCACTGATGGAGGAGCTCAAGGCGGTGAAAGCGGCGGTGCATCCCCAGGAGATCATGCTGGTTGTGGATGCCATGACCGGCCAGGATGCAGTCAATGCCGCGCAGAGCTTTCACGAGCGGCTGGATATCGACAGCGTCATGCTCACCAAGCTGGACGGCGACGCCAGAGGCGGCGCGGCCCTCTCGGTCCGGGCCGTGACGGGAAGGCCCATTAAGTTTGTGGGCACAGGCGAGAAGCTGGACCAGATTGAAGCGTTCCACCCGGACCGGATGGCCTCCCGGATTCTGGGCATGGGCGATGTGCTGACGCTGATTGAGAAGGCGGAAAAGGCTTACGATGCCAAGAAGGCAGCTGAGCTGGAGGAGAAGCTGAAATCCAACAAGTTCACCTTGGCCGATTTTTATGACCAGCTGGTACAGCTGAAATCCATGGGCTCCATGCAGGAGATCGTGGCCCAGCTTCCCGGCGGGGCCAACATGAAGGATTTGAAGGTGGACGAAAAGGCCATGGCTCGAACCGAGGCAATTATTCTGTCCATGACGCCGAAGGAGCGGGATAACCCCGCCGTCCTCAACGCCAGCCGGAAGCAGCGGATTGCCAAGGGCGCCGGTGTGCGGCTCCAGGATGTCAACTCTTTGCTGAGCCAGTTTGAGACCATGCGAAAGCTGGTACGTCAGTTCTCCGGCCCGGGCGCGGGAAAAAAAATGCGGCGTATGGGACGCATGAAAGGGATGCCCGGCGGCTTTCCCGGTATTTGATGGTTCGTAACCGGCCCTTTTCGGGCTTTACGATAAATGACGATTATGATATTTGGAGGTGAAACCCCATGGTAAAGATCAGACTGAGAAGAATGGGTGCGAAGAAGGCTCCCTACTACCGCATTGTGGTTGCCGACTCCCGGTCCCCCCGGGATGGCCGCTGCATTGAGGAAATCGGCGCGTACAATCCGCTGACCGAGCCTGCCACCATCACGGTGGACAGCGAAAAGGCCAAGACCTGGATTCAGAACGGCGCTCAGCCCACCGATACGGTGCGCGGCCTGCTGAAGAAGGCCGGCGTGCTGTAAGATGCCTGAAGGAGCGTTCGCTATGAAAGAACTTTTGCTGTATATGGCAAAAAGCCTGGTGGATCATCCCGAGGCGGTCAGCGTAACCCAGACGCAGAGCGAGGACGGGACGCTGCTGGAGCTCCGGGTTGCCCCGGAGGATATGGGCAAGGTGATTGGCCGGCAGGGCAGAATCGCCAAGGAAATCCGCACCATTGTGAAGACCGTCGCACAGCACAATGGCCAGCGGGTTACGGTCGATATTGTCGATTAAGCGCACCGGGCGTTGTCTCAACATGTGTTTGAGACAACGCCCGGTTTTTATGGCCTGCGTTTCGGCAGGACGGCCTGGAGAACTTGGGTTAAGGTGGCGGTACGGATGTTGACGGGAGCGGGACCTGCAGCTGTCATGGCCCGCCCGTCGGCCAGGAAAGCGAGGGAGCAGGGATCGTCGGAAATGATCCGGTCGATGGCCAGAAGGTCTTCAGTGAGCTCCATCAGACCAAAAGGATAGGTGCGGGCCGTTCGGGCTTCCACGACCCGCCGGTAAACGGCGTGGCGTGTTTCCGGACCGGCGCCGTCGGCGTACAGCAAAACCACCAGGCTGCCCAGGGATCGTACCTGCTCCAGCTGAGCGGGCAGTTCTGAGGCGGCTTGATCGGAATAGCCCAGATGGACGGCGCAGGGCATCCGCGCCGCCTCCAACGCGCGGCACAGCTCCAGGGCCAAGGGTTGCCGGGCGTCGACAGAAAACAGCAGATTGTGAAACCGGGACAGGCTGGACAGATTCCAGTCCGCGCCGCGGGCGCCGGTGGTCAGGACGGTAAAGGCGCAGGCCGGGTTGTCCTGCAGAAGCTGTTCCAGGGCTTCCTGCTCCAATTGATTATCCTGCAGCAGGTAAACGTGAATGCCCAGATCCGTCCCCTCCGTTACCATGCGCTGGATGTAGATGCGGGAAAGGCCCTGCGCCCCGGCCTGGATGGTGAGGGCCCAGGGAACTTTAAATCCACCGGCAGCCTCCACCTCCCGGATGCGCCGGGCTCCTTTGCTGCAGCCCTCGTACCCCACGTTAATGCCGAAGGTTTTCAGCGTCTGCCGGTCGCAGGTCCGCAGAGCCCGGTCCAGCAGCTGGTAGTAGGGGCTGGACTCATCTTCCAGCATCTGTTGGCACAAGGTGAAAAAGTGCCGTTCAAAAGAGCCCTTCGAGAAGGTAAGGGCCAGGTCCAACAGGTTTCGGATGGTGCGGTGGGAATCCCGCTCCATATCCCGCAGGGCCCGGTCCACCGCGCTCTCTATGAGAAGGCGCGTCAGGTCCCGTTTCCGCAAGGAAATTCCCCCTTTTGGGTTGCGTACTTTTCTTTATGATACCCCGCTGCGTTCCGGGAATGTAGGGACAGTTTTCTCGTTCTGTCCAAAAGCCGGGGAAAGGCGCAGCCCGGTGAAGAAAGGGCAAAAGCTTGAAAAAACGAAGGAAAAACCGGGAAGATATCCTTGACAACCCCGATTTGAGATGGTAAAATGAACAAGCCGCATTAAAGGGGTTTTAAGCCGTTGCGCCCGAACGGGCCCGCGCCCTCAGAGCGAGACTACCATAGAAAGTAGGTGCAAGTTTATGAAAGCAGTGATTGTGACTGGCGGGAAGCAGTACACCGTAGCCGAGGGAGACGTGATTTACGTCGAGAAGCTGGGGGTGGAAGCGGAAAATACCGTGACCTTCGACCAGGTTTTGGCGGTGGTGGATGGAGAGAACTCCAAGTTCGGCACGCCCATGGTGTCCGGCGCTACCGTAGAAGGCAAGGTGATCAAGAATGGCAAAGGCAAGAAGATCATCGTCTTCAAATACCGCCCCAAGAAGGATTCCAAGTCCATTCGGGGCCACCGTCAGCCTTACACCAAGGTGGAGATCACCAAGATTGCCCTGTAAGCCATGACAAAAGTGGAATTTTTCACCCAGGACGGCAGAATCACAGGATTCAGCTGCTCCGGGCACGCCGGCTATGGGGAGGCAGGAACGGACATTGTCTGCGCCGCTGTCTCCGCTGCAGTCGGTCTTACCGAGTGTACCGTCAACGATGTGTGCGGCGCTCGGGCTAAGGTTCGGGTGGACGAGGCGAAGGCCGGCGTTACCCTGACGCTCCCTGCAGTCTGTGACGAAGAGGAGGCTGTCCAGGCTGCCCTCAGCGGCCTGATGGTCTATCTCATCGGCCTGCGGGAGGAATATCCAGATTATCTCGATGTGTTGGAGGTGTAAAGTATGCTGAAAATTGGAATTCAGTTCTTCGCCCATAAAAAAGGCGGCGGTTCCACCAAGAACGGCCGTGATTCCGAGTCCAAGCGGCTGGGTGTGAAGCGCGCCGACGGGCAGTTTGTGCTGGCGGGCAACATCCTGGTCCGGCAGAGAGGTACCCACATCCATCCCGGCACCAACGTGGGCATCGGCAGCGATGACACACTGTTTGCTCTGATTGACGGCACCGTCCGTTTTGAGCGGAAGGGCAAGGATCGGAAGCAGTGCTGCGTGTACGCGGAGCAGTAATAACGGACAAAGGGCTGTTGCATACTAGCTGCAACAGCCCTTTTTGTACCGGCGTCTTGTTTGGGGAGTCCACAGCCTCTGTGCGCTGCGCAAACAGGACGGCGATGTGGAAGCGTGAGAAGCGAAGTGGTTTTGCAGCCAAAAGGAGGCGCGTTTATGTTTGTGGATCAGGTGCGAATTACCGTCTCGGCCGGGAAGGGCGGCGACGGTGCGGTGGCGTTCCACCGGGAGAAATATGTGGCGGCGGGAGGGCCGGACGGCGGCGACGGCGGTCACGGAGGCAATGTAATCCTGCGGGTGAACGATCATTTGACGACCCTCATGGATTTCCGATACCGGCGGAAATACGCCGCCGCTTCCGGCGGCGACGGCCAAGGAGGCCGGTGCACCGGTAAGCGAGGGGAAAACCTGATCATTCAGGTCCCCCGGGGCACGGTGGTGCGGGATGCCGAGACGGAACAGATTATGGCCGATATGTCCGGCGATGGGGACTTTGTGTTGGCCAGAGGAGGCCGCGGCGGCTGGGGCAACAAGCATTTTGCCACGCCCACCCGCCAGCTGCCCCGTTTCGCCAAGGCGGGGCTGCCTGGAGAGAGCCGGGAAGTGATCTTGGAGCTGAGGCTTTTGGCCGACGTGGGCTTGGTGGGCTTTCCCAATGTGGGCAAATCCACGCTGCTTTCGGTAACCTCCAATGCCCGGCCTAAAATTGCCAATTATCATTTTACGACGCTGTTTCCCAACTTAGGCGTCATCTATGTGGACGAGGGCGTTTCCTTTGTCATGGCGGATATTCCGGGGATCATCGAAGGCGCGGCGGAGGGGGCCGGTTTGGGCCATGACTTTCTCCGGCATGTGGACCGGTGCCGTTTGTTGGTGCATGTTGTGGATGTGTCCGGCAGCGAAGGGCGGGATCCGGTGGAGGATTTTGACAAAATCTGTGCAGAGCTCCGGGAGTACTCCGAGGAGCTGGCCGGCCGGCCTATGATGGTGGCGGCGAACAAATGCGATCTTCTGGAGCCGGATTCGGACAACCTGCAGCGGCTGCGGGACCATGTGGCGGCCCTGGGCTGTGACTTCTATGAAATTTCTGCGGCTACGACCATGGGAACCCGCCACCTGATGCAGGCGGTGGCTGCCAAGCTGCAGCAGCTTCCGCCCATTACGGTTTATGAGCCGGAGTATATCCGGCCGCTGGCCCAAGCCGGCGACCCCACCGAGCTGGAAATCGAGCATTACGGAGACACCTGGGTGATTTCCGGCGCCTGGATGGAGCGGTTGCTGGGAGATATCAATTTTGACGATTTTGAATCCCGAAATTATTTTGACCGGCAGCTCCGGAAATGCGGTTTGTTTGACCGGCTGGAGGGGCTGGGGATCCGGGACGGAGATACGGTGAGCATTTACAATTGGGAATTCACCTACGAAAAATAGGAGACCATTCTGGAGAGGATCTGCACTATGGTTCAGAATTTAAATATCTTGTCCTTCGCCCCCTACGGCAAGCTTTTGGCGGAACGGTCGGACAGCGCAGGTTTGCCTCAGGGGGAGCAGTGGGAAGAGCGCCTGCTGGCGGCGACAACCCAGGAGACATACCAATACCTTCCCACAGAGCCGGTATATTTGGACTATGAGACCGGCATGAGCATTCTGGCGGTTGCCAAGGGACGGGAGGAGTTCCAGTATTTTTACTTGGATAAGCCGGTGTGTATTGATCCCGGCGTGCGCTTTGCGGTGGCGCCGTATCAGTCCAGCTGTACCGTACGCATGACGGCTTGTCGCTCCGGCTGGCCCAAGGCGGAGCCGCTGGCGGTTTCGGTGCGGGATCTGGCGCTGTCCCGGCGGATTCAGGTGGAGCGGGTATATACCTTTTTTTACCACGAGAAGGAGCGGGGCTTTTTCTTCCGGGGTGAGGAGCACTCCATGCTGGAATTGACCTATGTGGACAAGGGCAGCATTCACAGTGTGGCCGGCGGTCAGGATTTGGTTTTGGAGCAGGGGGACATGGCCATTTACGGTCCCAATCAGTGGCATATGCAATATGCCGACCGGGACTGCGCCCCCAGCTATATCACCATCACCTTTGATCTGGAGGGCGACAGCCTGGAGCGGCTTTTGAACCGGAAGTTCCGCACGCCCCAGAAGGCGGTGCTGCTTCTGCAGCAGATGCTGCGGGAGCGGGACCAGGAGGATGTGTACACCGGCGATATGCTGATCAGCCTTCTGGGTCAGCTGCTGCTGACCGTGCTGCGGGAGGCGGAGGGGCCGGCGCATGCGCCGCTGCGTACGGCCAATGCCATTCACAGCGAAAACGAGGTGGTGGGCCATGCCCAGCGGTTCATCGGCCAAAATGTCCGGCAGAAGCTCAGCGTGCCGATGGTTGCCCGGGAGGTGGGGGTCAGTCCTTCGTACTTAACGGCGCTGTTTCACAAGAATCTGCAAATTTCCCCGGGAGAATACATCCGGCGGGCCAAGCTCCAGGAGAGCAAGCTGATGATCCGCGAGGGGAAGATGAATTTTACGGAGATTGCCCAAGTGCTGCAATACTCCACAGTGCACCACTTCTCCCGGCAGTTCAAGGAAAAATTTGGGATCACCCCCACAGAATACGCCCGGTCTATCCGATGAAGAGAGCCAATCCCCGTCTTTCCAGGCAAAGCCTGCTTGGAAAGACGGGGATTTCCGGATACGACAGAGCGCGGCAGGGGCGGCTTACACACCAAAAGCAGGACCCGGGCTTCCAAGGGAGGCCCGGGTCCTGCTATTTTGTTTAAAAGGTCATGCTTAAGCCTGCGCGTCCTCTTCTTCCATTTGACGGCGGGCTTCTATGAAGCAGCGGACGGCAAATTCCAGATCTTCCTTGGTATGAGCGGCAGAGACCTGGGTGCGGATCCGGGCCCGGCCCTTCGGCACGACGGGGTAGGTGAAGCTGACGGCGTAAATGCCCAGTTCATACAGTTTCTCGGCCATACGGGCGGCTTTGTGCTCGTCATAGAGCATGATGGGGACGCAGGGATGGGTTCCGTCGATGATATCGAAGCCCGCGTCCTTCAGAGCCTGGCGGTAGCCTACGGTGATGTCCTCCAGGTGGTCCCGCAGGGAGGTATCCCGCTCCAGCATTTCCAGACATTTTAAGGTGCCGGCGGCTACGGCGGGAGCCAGCGTATTGGAGAACAGGTAAGGACGGCTCCGCTGGCGCAGCAGATCGATGATCTCCCGCTTGCCGGTGGTAAAACCGCCGGAAGCGCCGCCCAGGGCTTTGCCGAAGGTGCCGGTGATGATATCCACCCGGCCCATGACGCCGCAGTGCTCCGTGGCGCCCCGACCCGTCTTGCCTACAAAACCGGTGGCGTGGCTGTCGTCCACCATGACCATAGCGCCGTACCGATCCGCCAGGTCACAGACGCCCTGCAGATTGGCAATGATGCCGTCCATGGAGAACACGCCGTCGGTGGCAATGAGCTTGATCCGCGCCCCGGCAGCGTCGGCGGCTTGGAGCTGCGCCTCCAGGTCCGCCATGTCGTTGTTCTTGTAGCGGTACCGCTTGGCCTTGCACAGACGGATGCCGTCGATGATGGAGGCGTGATTCAACTCGTCGCTGATGACTGCGTCCTCTGCGGTGAGCAAAACCTCGAACAAGCCGCCGTTGGCATCAAAGCAGGAGGAGTAGAGGATGGTGTCCTCGGTCCCCAGGAACCGGGCGACGGCTGCCTCCAGCTTTTTGTGAATGGACTGCGTGCCGCAGATAAAGCGGACGGAAGCCATGCCGTAGCCGTATGTATCATAGGCAGCCTTGGCGGCCTCGGCCAGCTCCCGGTTGTCGGCCAGGCCCAAATAGTTGTTGGCGCACATGTTGAGCAGCTCTTTGCCGTCGGCAAAAATGTGCGCGCTCTGAGGTGTGGTGATGATTCGTTCGGCTTTCAGGACGCCGGAGTTCCGGATGTCCTCCAGCTGGGAAGCGTAGTAGGAGAATGCCTCTTGCTTATTCATAATGGATACCCTGCCCTTTCTGTTAGAGTGAGTCGTGGAGATCGGACCAATCTAGAATGACCTTGCCGGAATGACCGGAGCACATGGCGTCGAAGCCCTGTTGGTAATCCCGGACGGAGAAACGATGGGTGATAATTTTTTCCAGGGGGAAGCCGCCTTCCACCATGGCCTGCATTTTATACCAGGTTTCGTACATTTCCCGGCCGTAAATTCCTTTCAGGATCAGGCCGTTCCAAATGATGGTGTTCAGCGGAAGCTCCACAGAATTCCGGTTGGGAAGCCCCAGCAGGGCAATGCGTCCGCCGTTGTACATCGAGCCGATCAGCTGACGCAGGGCCACGGGGCTGCCGGACATTTCCATGCCCACGTCGAAGCCCTCGTGGATGCCCAGCTCGCCCATGACCTCCTGTAGCTCGGTTTGCTTGGTGTTGACTGCCGTAATGCCGAACTGACGGGCCAGATCCAGGCGGTAGTCGTTCAGGTCTGTAATGACCACGTTCCGGGCTCCGGAGAATTTTGCAATGGCGGCGGCCAGAATGCCGATGGGGCCGGCGCCGGTTACCAGCACGTCTTCTCCCAGAAGGTTGAAGGACAGGGCGGTGTGGGTTGCGTTGCCGAAGGGATCGAAGATGGCGTACAACTCCTCCGGAATTTTAGGGGAACAAGAGATGACGTTGGTGGCGGGAATCACCAAATATTCGGCAAAAGCGCCGTCCCGGTCCACGCCTACGCCGCGGGTGGCTCTGCACAGATGCCCCCGGCCGGAGCGGCAGTTGCGGCACATGCCGCAGACGATGTGCCCTTCCCCGGAGACCAGCTCGCCCAGATGGTGGCCTTGTACGTTGGCGCCCATCTCCACAATTTCTCCGACGTATTCGTGGCCGGCGGTGGTGCCCAATCGAATGGTGTTTTGAGCCCATTCGTTCCAGTCCCAGATGTGCACGTCCGTACCACAGATGGCGGTTTTGTGAATTTTAATCATCACATCGTTGTGGCCCACGGCGGGAATCTCCACCCGCTTCATGGTCAGGCCCTTCTCCGGCTTATCTTTGACCAGGGCCCACATGGTTCCAGTGTGCATGCGATCACTCCTCTAATTATGTAAAATAAAGCAGTTTTGTGCTTGGCTGGAGGACAGTCTGCAAAGCAGTCCCTATCATGAAAACATTATAGCGGATGCGTTCCCAAAAATCTATAGTCGCAGAAAAAAATATTGCAAAAAAAACGGCGAAAGAAATTGTAGGATTTGCGAAAATGACGGTGCAGATGCTTCAATTTTCGTAACCGTGACGCCAGATGGGGAGGCCGGGGGCAAAGCCGGTGGAAAGGATGTCTGCCGTATAAGGACAGATTCACCGGCAGGCTTGCAAAGGAAAGGGACAAGAGGCCCAAAGCGGATTGCGTGTGTGATGCAGCCAGCAGAAAAGAAAAAGTAAATTTGTAGACAGGGAGAGCTATGCATCGAGCAAGAGATGTGCTATAATATTAAAAACGTACAGCAATGAGGCAACGTAATGTGTTGCATTTTGACGAAATACGCGTTTTGCAAACCAATCCATGTGCAAAAAGATTTGCCTCGCTGCTGTCGGGGGTCCTGGTATTGACGGGGCGTCGGGTTTTGGCTGTCCCGCAATATATAGGCGGCCACGGGCCGTCAAATTTATCGGAAAGAGGTTAAAGCAATGAGAAAAGGCAGATGTAACCTTCGCTTCCTGGCAGGTGTGCTGGCGGTGTGCATGGCGGTGCCGCTCCTGCCTGGCGCCGGCGCGGCTGCCGGCGCTTCTTCTGCTGTGGCGTACACGCAGGTGGACCCCAGCGTTTTACCGGGCCCCCTTCCACAGGAAGGAGCTGTGGTGGAGGAAGCGCCGGCCACCGATGTTCCGGCGGATGATGAGGCCGTCCGGGTGGTGATCCTTTTGGAGGACGCCTCTGTGGTGGGCCGAGGCTTTTCCACTCTGGGCCTGGCCGACAATCCGTCGGCCCTGGCTTACAGCGACGGATTGATTGGGAAGCAGGACGACGTGCGCAAACGCATTGAGACCCAAGCGCTGGACGGCCAAGCGCTGCAGGTGGCGTACCAGTTTACCATCGGCGTCAATGGAATTGCCACCACAGTGCCTTATGGGAAGATTGATGAAATTGAAAGAGTTGCGGGCGTCCAAGAGGTTTATTTAGAAAATCGCTATGAACTGGATGAGACGGTGCAGCCGGATACGGCCACAGCCGGGGAGATGGTCGGCTCCTACAGCGCATGGGCCGACGGATATACCGGGGCCGGAAGCCGGGTGGCCATTATCGATACGGGAATCGATCGGGATCATCCTTCTTTCTCGGAAGGCGGGTTCCAGTACGGTCTTGCGCGCAGTGCCGCACAGTTCGACAAAGAGATGTCGGACTACGATTTGCTCACCATAGAGGAGATCGAGGAGGTTTTGCCTCGGCTCCATGCCTCTGAGCGGCTGACGGGTGTGACGGCTCAGGACCTGTATACGAGTGAGAAGATCCCCTTCGGCTTTAACTACATTATGGGCACCTCGGACTACGATTGCGATGCGGCCTCCGGCGATCACGGCTGTCACGTAGCCGGGATTGCTGCGGCAAATACTTACATCCCGTACGAGGACGCCGACGGCGATGTGTATTACGCTGCACAGAAAAATGGCGTCACAGGGGTCGCGCCCAATGCGCAGGTTTTGGCGATGAAGGTGTTCAGCGATGGGTGGGGCGCGTATGAGTCTGACTATATGGCGGCCATTGAGGATGCGATTTGGCTGAATTGCGATGCCGTGAATCTCTCCTTGGGCTCCAGCTCCGCCGGCAGAAGCTATACCACGACATATGCCGAGCTCTTTGCGTCCATTCTGGATACCGATACGGTCATTACCATGTCCGCCGGCAATAACGGCGGCTGGTCCGACAACAACCTCACCGGAACGGGCTTAAATCTGACCACCGATGTGCGGATGCAGACCGGCGGCAGCCCGGGCTCCTATACCAACTCCTTTGCCGTTGCCTCCGTCACCAACCAGGGCCTTACGGGAATTGTGGGCTCCTACAACGGCTACAAGGCGGTTGCAGGGGATACAGGCGGCAACTATGGCGCATCTAATTTTGAGACTCTGGATACCTCAGCCGATCAAAGCGGGACAGAGTACGAATACGTATTTCTGGGGGACCCGGTAGCGAAGACCGGGATTTATGGTACGGAAGAAGACTTTGCCGGCAGAGACTATACGGGAAAAATTGTACTGGTTTCCCGGGGCGGAGATGTGTCCTTTTTTGAGAAGGCGAACCGCGCAGTGGCGGCCGGCGCAGTGGCCACCATTGTGTATAACCATGTAGACGGTACGTTGAATATGGATTTGACCGGCTATGCGTACACCGCGCCTGCCGTCATTTTGTCCAAGGCCGATGGAGAAGGGGTGCTGTCTGTATCCACGCAGGATGACACCGGCGCTTGGGGCGGCAAGGTGATCATTACCAACAAACAGCAGACGGTATCCAACACGGCAGACGGCTATCAACCCAGCACCTTCTCTTCCTGGGGGGTGACGGAAAACCTGGCCCTGAAGCCTGAAATTCTTGCCCCTGGCGGAAACATTTATTCTACCCTGGACGGCGGTACTTACGGCAACAACAGCGGCACCTCCATGGCAGCGCCCTCGGTTGCAGGATCTGCGGCGGTTGTGGCACAGTATATTCAGGAAAACGGCCTGGCGGAAAAAAACGGTCTCCATGTCCGGACTTTGGCCATTGCCCTGCTGATGGGCACGGCGGAGCCGCTGATAGACGACACGGTGGAGCTGCCCTATTCCCCCAGATTGCAGGGCGCGGGGCTCTCCCGGGTGTATGAGGCGGTGACGACTCCTGCTTACCTCCTGGTGGGGCAGAAAGAAGGCAACGACGGCAAGGTAAAGCTGGAGTTTGGCGACGACCCCGACCGCACCGGCGTTTACAGCGGCCATTTCTCGATCCATAACCTGACGGATCAGCCTCTGCGGTACAGCCTGGACAGCGTCATCTCCACGATGGCTGTGGAGACCATCGATGGAGCCGAATATATGTCCAAGAGCGCCTACGCCCTATCTCCTCAGGTGACCTTTGAGACCCAGGCTGCCGTGACGTATCTTTACGATTTAAACGGGGACGGGAAAGTGGATGAGCTGGATGCCAAGGTTTTGCTGCAGGTGGCCAACGATACAGCCGGCCCGCTGTCCGGCGATGCGGACAATCTCTGCGACTTGGATGCCGACGGCGTGATCACCACGACCGATGTGCAGCTGTTCCTGGCCGCGCTCCGGGGGGATACCACGTATCTGGATGTGGACGCCTGCGCCTATGAGGTCCCGGCGGATGGGAGCATTGGAGTGGATGTGACGATTTCCTTGTCGGACGCAGATCGCGCCTACTTCGGCGCACATTATCCCAACGGCGGTTATGTGGACGGGTATCTGTATGTCAACGCGGAAGATGGTACCGGAAAGCAGATGTCCATCCCCCTGCTGGCCTATTACGGCAATTGGACGGAACCCAGTATGTACGACAAGTATATTTTGCTGGAGGACGTGTACGACGAGACGGCCTGCGGCTATGTCTATGACGGCTATGAAAACTACCTCACGGTAAAGTTCAAGGGTTCCAGCAACGCGTATTATTACATGCCGAACCTCTATGCAGAGGACGATACATACCTGGCCGACCGGAACGCTTTTGCCAATACCAGTACATTGTATCAGGCCAACATTTCCCTGATCCGGAATGCGGATCATGTGCGCTTTGTCATTTCCAATGCGGACACCGGCGAGATTTACAGCACCGTAGACAGAGGCGCATCCACCGGCGCGTATTACTCCTCCAGCAGCGGGGCCTGGGGGGCGGTGTCCTCCAACCACGGCCTCAACTGGTATGTTACGGACGCCGAGGGGAAGAAGCTCCCGGAGGGAACCCGAGTCAACGTGACTGCCTGCGCAGTACCGGAGTACTACTGGGATCGGGAAAACGAACGGGTAAAAGGCGAGCTGGCCGACGGCGCTTATTGGACCACAACGTTCACCATTGACAATACCCCGCCCGAGGCTGCCTCGATTGCCGTGACCACCGATGTCATAACAGGCGACAGAAGCCTGGAGGTGAAGGTAAAAGATAACCGCTATACGGCCGCTGTGATGGTGCTGTCTCTGGAGGGGCAGGCGCTGGTGCGCAGTGCGGTCAATCAGACGTCGCCGGGTGTGGAGTCCACCGTGCACCTGGACCTGAGCGAGGTTTATACCAATCACTTCCTGGTTGCCGTTTATGACTATGCCTCAAATGTCACGGTATATGAGGTGAACGTCGGCGGCTCTGTGGAGACACCTGAAGCCGATGCCATACTCACGGCCGCTCTGTCGGACCGCGATGGCCTGTGGTTTGTAGACATGGATGCCGACGATCTCAGCGCCATGACCACCCGGAATGCCGCAGCGGTGGATTTTGATCTATTGTCTGTGGCCAGAGGGGCGGACGGCGTCTTATATGCGGCCAGTAACGAAGACGACGGGGAGGGACATCTCGTCTCCTCCTTATACACAGTAGACGAAACGAGCTATGCGATGACCAAGATCGGCAGCTCTGAGGGCGGGTACTGCGATATGTCCTGGGCTCCGTCGGTCAACGGCGGTACGATGCTGGCGGCGTATGGCCCCTATATTCTGGTGGTGGATACGAACACCGGTAATCATATGGGCGCGTGGACCGTCAGCAGCTATACCGGCAACGCGTATGTCGTGGGGATGGCCTATGTGGGAACCCAGGCCCATGATACCTACGGACAGGTGGACATTTTCATGGTGCTGTGCAGCGACGGTACGATCTATCAGACAGGCTTTGCCTATCACAGCGCGGAACAAAAGTATGTTATTTTTTCCTTCTCGGCCCTGGCGGAGGTTCCCGGTATGGCAAACGGCATTGCCGGCTCCAGTCTCTATTGCGCAAAGGACGGCAAGCTTTTTATCAGCGCTCTGACGGAGCAGGGCTCTAAGCTGTCATACATAGACCTCACGGCCCACAGCGTGTGGTTGTTTGAACTGGGGACCTTGACGGCAGTTCCGGTATCTCTTTATGAAGCGACCGAAAAAACTGCGCCGCACGGTGTGGAGGATTGGAAGCTGCTGCTGCCTATGGAGCAAACGGCAGAGGCCGAAGCGGAGATTACAGGGATTTCCCCCCTGGACCGATGAGCTTGGGCGAATAGGAAGAAAGGAAGGCGACTCAATATGTGGAAGAAACTACTTTCGTCTGCACTGGCAGTGGTTCTGCTGCTCAGCTGCTGTACGGTGGCCTTGGCCGGGAGCGCCGGCTCGGGACTACAGGTGGAAATTCTGGAAACCGCAATAGACGGCATAACGATCGGAGTGAATACCGATGGGGAGGCCGCGCTGAAAAACGGCAGGGTGGTTCTCTCCTATCCGGACGCGCTCACCCTGGCGTCTGCAGAGGCGAAACTCCCGGCGGAAGCAGGCATTACGGATTTGGACACCTCCAAGCCCGGGACACTTTCCTTTGCCTGGGCCAGCTATGAGCCCCAGGGTACGGTCCGGCTGCTGGAGGTAACATTTCAGGGCAAATGCGATGCCGTCTATCTGATTACGCTTTTCTTGCCGGAAACCGGGGAGAAGCTGGAGGTAAATCTGGAGATCCCCTATCGGTTTGTAGACGTACAGGATGCAAGCAAATGGTACTTTACCCCCATTTACCAGGTATATGAGCGGGGGCTGATGCAGGGCGTGGGCGGCGACATGTTTGCGCCCCATAAGACGCTGAACCGTGCTGCGCTGGTGACCGTTCTGTACCGGATGGCCGGCTCTCCGGATGTCCGGGAGAAGAGCCCTTTCACCGATGTACCGGCGGATCTCTGGTACACCCGTGCGGTGGCCTGGGCGGTTCAGGCCGGCGTGGTGAAGGGGTATGGCCAGGGGATTTTCGCCCCCGGAAAGGCCGTGACCCGCCAAGAGATGGCGACCATGATTTACCGTTACTGGCTTTTACAAAACGAAGCAGGTCCTGTAAATTCGGAAGGCTTGTCCGGCTATCGGGATGGTGACCAGGTTGCCGGATGGGCCGAGGAAGCCATGATCTGGGCGGTGGAGAACCAAATCATGCAAGGCGTCGCGGCCGGAACGCTGTCTCCCGGCAACACCGCAACCCGGGCCCAGGTGGCGCAGGTTCTGGTGAACTATCAAAACATGGGGTGAGCGGACCGCGCGGCGGAATGCGTTCTGCTTTCCTGCCGGAAAACGAGGGGCCATGAAGTCATTGATTGAGGAATTTCCTGCGGGAGATTCAGTCAGAAAGGAATGAAAACGGGAATGAAACTGCGAACACGATTGTTGTCTTTGGCGTTGGTGCTTGGCCTCATTTTGGGACTGTGCCCCGGTGCGCTTGCAGCAGGCAGCTATGCAGATGTGCCGGAAGACAATTGGGCCTATCCTTACATCGAAGACATGACGGAGCAAGGATGGATGGAAGGCGTCGATGTCCATCGTTTTTCCCCCAACGGCACCATGACCCGGGCCATGTTTGTCACGGTTTTGGCCAGAATGAGCGGCCAGGCGTTGTATCCGGAGGAGCCTTCCGTATTTCCCGACGTACCCGCCGGCCGGTATTTTACCGGTGCGGTGAATTGGGCGGCGGAAAAGCAGATTGTGACGGGGTATCCGGACGGGACCTTTGGAACGGATGACCCGGTGACCCGGGAACAGGCGGCGACGTTCCTGGTGCGCTATGGGGAAGTCATGGGCGTTACATGGCAGATGCGGCAGGAGACGATTGCCTTTACCGACCGGGATGCAATGCACGCCTATGCCAAGGAAGCGGTGGAGCTTTGCAGCCGGGTGGGGATCTTGGCCGGGTATCCCGACGGCAGCTTCCGGCCGCTGCGCGCCATCACCCGGGCGGAAGCGGCCAAGGTGCTGAGCGTTTTCCTGGATGTAACGGGGCTTGCCACTCCGGAGCCGACTGCGCCTACGGGACCGGATCCCACAGTTCCCGAGCCGACGGAGCCGGAGCCTACCGCTCCCCCACCCACAGAGCCGGAACCCACAGAACCGGAACCGACGGAGCCGGGAAAGCGGGTGAAGATTGCGTTTGTAGGAGAGAACGGCTATGTCAAGTACCGGGGGGAAAAGGTGACTGAAATTGAGGTTTCCACGTCGGAGCCGTATGTGGAATTCGGCATTTATGGACAGTGGGAAGACGGCTTTGAGCTGGATACGGCGACTACCTCTTCCGGAAAACTGAGCCGGGCGGGAAACGTGTTTCTCTTGTCGGATTTTGATGAAGATGTGACGGTGAACTACACAGTCCGCTACCGCACCGTATACGTGGACTTTGTGATCTCTCCCAACTACCAGAATCTCTATGTGGATACGCCTCAGGCGGTTACCTGGGGGCAGCCGGCGGTGATGCCGGCGGTGAGCCGGACGGGTTACCATGTGGATGCCTGGTACCTGGATCCGGAGTACACGGCGGCCTATGATTTTGCCACCCCGGTCCGGGATCACCTGACCCTTTACGGGCAGTGGCAGATTAACACGTATACGGTGACGTATATTGTGGACGGCGCGGTGTATTACAGCACGCAGGTAGAATACAACCGTTATGTGACCAATCCAAAGAACCCGGAAAAAGACGGCTATGTTTTCAACGGGTGGTTTCTCGATGAGGCTTGCACCCAACCCTTCCAACGTTCCAGCACCCAGATTCGGCAGGATACGACCTTGTATGCCGGTTGGGTCGAAGCCAAGCTGGAATATGTATATCTCAACGGCCAGGCCGGCCATGACGACAACAGCGGGATGACGCCCTCGGATGCGGTAGCGACCTTTGCCAGGGCGAAGGAGCTGCTGGCCGGGGCGGCCCACAAGGAAATTCGGATCACCGGGATGGTCACGGTACACGATACTCAGGTGTGGGATCTTTCCGAGTACCCCGATGCAAAGGTCCTTCGGGATGAGAGCTATGCCAGCAGCTACCTGTTTTGGGTCAGCGCAACCGGGAACCTGACCTTGCAGAATGTGACGATCGACGGCGGCTGCCGGTATTGGGCGAATGAGGCAGGCGAGGACTTTGTCAGTTATATGGTTTTCAACTGTACGGATGGGTACCTGACCTTAAATGAGGGCGCGGAGCTTTGCCATACCGTTACCAAGAGTACGTCGTCCAGCGCGGTGGGCTACTTGAACGGAGCGCATTTGACGATCAATGCGGGCGCCCGGATTCATGACAATGTGGGCGGGAAAGCGGGCGCCTTTGGATGCACCTCCTCCGGCAGCTCGGTGATTGTGATGAACGGCGGGGAAATCTATCATAATACAGCGACCGGAAAGGCCACAGCCATCGGCAGCAGTACCCCTGCCGGCGCGTTCCTGCTGATGGGCAACTCCAAAACCGGAAGTACCGTGATGACCATGAATGGCGGCAAGATTTACGGCAATCGGGTGGAAAATCCCGACACCACCGTGGGAAGCGGCGCGATTTATATGAATGACCGCGCAAACTTGATTATGAACGGCGGCGAGATTTACGACAACACCGGCGTCTGTGCCGGCGCCATAATGAGCAAGGGCGTGGCGGAGAGCGCGACCTCCCAAGTCAACCGGGTCGCGCTGCTGGGCGGTACGATTTCTAACAATACCATCACCGGCTCCTATGGTGGAGATATAGCCGTTTGCAACTATACAGACTTGATTTTGGGCCGGGAGGATGTACTGCACGGGAGCATTTGGCTTCAGAATGGAAAGAACCGGCTGCCGGTCAAGCTGTCGTATGCCTTGACAAAGCCGCTCCAGCTGCGCTGTGAGGCCATCGTATATGAGGATGTGCTGCTGGAAGGCGCGGACTACGCATTGACCGAGACGGACCTGGCCCAAATCCAGCTGTCCGAGGAGATGGATTCTCATTATCAGCTGACACTGGACACAGAGCATAACCAAATTTACATTGGTCCGACCCAGGTTGTAGGCGCCCGCATCTACCTGTCCGGAACAGGCGACGATGCCAACGACGGCTTGACCCGGGACACGGCGGTGGCCACATTTGCACGGGCAAAAGAATTGCTGACGGCCAACCAATCGGAGATCGGGGACAATGTAATTACGGTGGTGGCGGGGACGGCCACCGGGACGCCGACCGTCCTGCGGGTTACGCGGGATGAGACCTGGTCCCTGAAGGGCATTCCCAACGCATACGTACAGGCAGACGGTGCGTCTAAGGGCTATCTGGCGTACGTCTCCGGCGCCACGCTGACGCTGGAAGATATTATAATCGACGGAAACCGTTACTATAATACGACGGGCGGTAAAGTCAGCTTGTTCCGGGTGCAAACGCCCGACCCCCAGGAGGGCGACGGCGAGGGTCCTTCGGTTTTGAATCTGAAGAGCGACACGGTATTGCAGGACAGCAATGACGAGGCGGTATACGTCTACGGCGGGACGCTGAATATGTATGACGGCGCCCAGATTACCGGGGTCAACCAGGATGGCGCTATCTATGCCACCGGGATGTATGCGGCTTCCACCGGCGTGGATCACACGCCGACGGTCAACATCTACGGAGGAGAAATTGTCGGAAATGAAACCCGGTGCTTCTATTTATTAGGCGCCGCGAAGCTGAATATTTATGACGGCCTGTTTGCCGGCAACACCCTGGCCAGCGGCGGCGGCGCTGTGATTTATACCACAGTGGCAGGCGTGGAGGTTTCCATTTACGGCGGAACTTTCCGGGATAATGCCCTACTGGGGACGTCGGCCACGGCTGTGGGTACGGTGTTTTATACCAACCAGGCGACCGGCCTTACAGTTGCAGGCGGCGTCTATTCCGGCAATACCTGTGCTTACGATCCCGGGCAGAACGGTTTTTCCTCTGCCGGAACGTCAGCCGGGAGGGGGATGGCGCCTGTTCTGAAGCCCGGCGGAGAGCGTATGGATCTGTCCGATGCGCCCTTCTGTTGGGCCGGCGTCGAGGATGCCGCTTGCCTGCAGATTGCAGATGCCCTCACCGGCGCGGTCAAGGTGACCTATCAAACCCTGCCGGAGGCCGGCGCAGTTGTGGCAGTGGGGGCAGAGGGCTATCGTCTGACGTCCGGTGACTTGAACCGGCTGTCTTGTACCAATGAGGGCGTTTCTCTGTCGCTGGACTCAGAAAACAACCGGATAATAGTTTCATAGACAGATGGCTTTACAATGGGGAAGGCCTCCGGCCTTCCCCAGAAACGTTGTCGGGCATCTATGTTTTTTGCCCCGGCGGGCAAAAGACCGAAGGGAAGGCGGGCTTCCGGAACGGTGTGAAAAAAGTCAATTTTCCCTTGTAAATTGAGGGACGTGCCTATATAATGATGGGTGCTGTAATCTCCGGCTTCCGGCCGTTACATGGGAGGAATTGATTTGAAAAACATGCCCCTAGCCATTGGTTTGTTTGCTCTGACGTATATTCTTATGCTATGCCTGCCCAAGTACCGCAGATATGTCGCTTTGGGCTCGGCGGCAATTTTCCTGCTGACCGGGATGCTGCCGGTAACGGGGGCTGTTTCATACATAAACTTCAATGTTTTGATGATGATTGCCGGAACCATGGGCATTGTCTCATTGTTTATCGACTCGCAAATGCCGGCGCGCATGGCGGATATCCTGCTGGCCCATGTGCCGAATGTAAAATGGGCTGTGGTGGCTCTGGCGCTGTTTGCCGGACTCATCTCCGCCTTTGTGGATAATGTGGCGACGGTGCTGATGGTGGCGCCTGTGGCGATGGCCATTTCCAAGCGCCTGAAAATCAACCCGGTTCCCATGATCATTGCCATTGCGGTTTCCTCGAATTTGCAGGGAGCGGCGACGCTGGTGGGCGACACCACGGCCATCTTGCTGGGCGGCTACGCTGGGATGAATTTTCTGGATTTCTTCGTTTATCTGGGAAAGCCGAGCATGTTTTTTGCGGTAGAGCTGGGCGCGCTGGTGTCTGCGGCGATTCTTTTGCTGATGTTCCGGAAAGAAAAAGCGCCCATTCCGGAGCCGCAGCTGACGCCGGTGACCAATTATGTGCCGACCATATTGTTGCTGGGAACCATTGTTCTGTTGATTCTGGCCTCTTTCCTCCCCAATATGCCGGAGACCATCAATGGAATCATTTGTATGAGCCTGCTGGCCGTCGGTTTGCTCTACACAGCCGCCACGCAGAAGAGCCTGAAGGCGGTGGTCAAGCCCTTGCGGGAGATTGATTTGGATACCATTTTGCTGCTCCTGGGCCTGTTTTTGGTCATCGGCGGCATTACGGAGCAGGGGGTCATCGATCAGCTGGCCTCTCTCATTGCCAAGGTAGGCGGCAGCAATGTTTTTGTGATTTACACGGTGATTGTCTGGGCGAGCGTCCTGTTTTCCGCGTTTATCGACAACATTCCCTATGTGGCGACCATGTTGCCCGTGGTGCAGAAAATCGCCCTGGACATGGGAATCGACCCCACGGTTTTATACTTCGGTCTTCTGTCCGGCGCGACCTTGGGCGGGAATTTGACGCCCATCGGCGCTTCGGCCAACATCACAGGAATCGGTATTTTGCGCAAGGCGGGCTATGAAGTTCAAAATCGGGACTTCATGCGCATTGGCGTTCCGTTTACGCTGGCGGCCATCATTCCCGCTTACCTGTACATCTGGCTTTTCTACGGAGTCTAATCAGCTTGTCCGGTAACAAAAACAAAAAAGTGTCCCAAACCAGGCGAATTTCTCTTGCGTGCCGAGGAAAAATTTGATATCATAAGCCCGGTGAGAAGATAGCCCGTTTTGGGCGTCCCATGAGGGAGTAGTTGCGCTTGCTTGCAAGCGTGTCAAGTCAACATACCTGGCGTGTTATGTGCCTGGCTTGGCAGGAATCAACGAGACTCATGTGCAGCAAAAACTGTGCATGGGTCTCGTTTTTTGTTTCAAACTAACTCATAGAAAAACAAGTGGAAAGGAAGACAGTATGCAGCGTTTTTATGACGAATCCATGGAGGCCGCTTTACAGGCGGTTTCCTCCGGGCGTCAGGGCCTGACTCAGGCGGAAGCCCGGTCCAGATTGGAGAAGAACGGAAAAAACAAGCTGGCGCAGCCCAAAAAGGACAGCTTGCTGAAACGGTTCTTCATGCAAATGGTGGACCCTATGATTCTCATTTTACTGGTTGCCGCCGCCATCAGCGGGGCGTTGGCCGTTTATGAGAACGAGAGCTTCACCGATGTGATCATCATTCTCTTTGTGGTGGTGGTCAACGCCATCCTGGGCGTCTATCAGGAGAATAAGGCCGAGAAAGCCATCGAGGCGTTGCAGGAAATGGCGGCTGCCACCTCAAAGGTTCTGCGGGATGGTCAGATGATGACAGTCCGCAGCGAGGACCTGGTGGTAGGCGACGTGGTGCTTTTGGAGGCCGGCGACGCCGTGCCGGCCGACGGACGAATTCTGGAGAGCGCCAGTTTAAAAATAGAAGAGGCGGCGCTCACTGGAGAATCGGTTCCGGTCAATAAATTCATCGACATCATCCAGCTCCGGGAGGGCGGAAAAGATGTGCCCTTGGGCGACCGGAAAAACATGGTCTATATGGGCTCCACAGTGGTCTATGGACGCGGCTCCGCCGTCATCACGGCCACGGGCATGGATACGGAAATGGGAAAGATCGCCGGAGCCCTGGCCGAGGCGCAGGAGGGACAGACGCCCCTGCAGCGGAAGCTGAGTCAGCTTTCCAAAATCCTGACCTGGTTGGTTCTGGGAATTTGCGCCGTAATTTTTGGCGTACAGCTTCTTCGCGCCGGGTCTTTTACTGCCGATGTGGTGGTGGACTCCTTTATGGTGGCGGTTTCTCTGGCAGTGGCGGCCATTCCGGAGGGGCTGGCTGCTGTGGTTACGGTGGTCTTGTCCATTGGCGTGACCAACATGTCCAAGCGCAACGCCATCATCCGGCGGCTCACTGCAGTGGAAACCCTGGGCTGTGCCCAGATTATTTGCTCCGATAAGACCGGTACGCTGACGCAGAATAAGATGACGGTGGTAGACCATTTTGGAAATCTGGAGCAGACGGCCCGGGCGATGGCGCTGTGCTCCGACGCCAAGCTGAGCCCGGACGGCCAGGCTCAGGGCGAGCCCACAGAGGCGGCGCTGGTGGCTTGGGCGTCCAAGGAGGGCCTGGATAAAAACCGCATGGAACACGATGCGCCCCGTGTGGGCGAAGCGCCCTTCGACTCCGGGCGGAAGATGATGTCCACGCTCCACCAGGCCGGTGAGAAGATCCTTCAGTTCACCAAGGGCGCCCCGGACGAGGTGCTCAAGCGCTGTGCCTGGGTGGAGGAGCAGGGACGCCGGGTGAAGCTCACCGAGGAGCGCCGCCGGGAAATTTTGGCGGCCAATAAGGCCATGGCGGACCGGGCGCTCCGGGTGCTGTGTGCTGCGTGCCGGGTGTGGGACCAGCTCCCAGACGATACGAGTCCCGACAATTTGGAGCAGGATTTGACGTTCTTAGGACTGGCCGGTATGATCGATCCGGTGCGTCCTGAGGTCCAAGACGCCATTGTTCAGTGCCGGAGCGCCGGCATCCGTCCCATCATGATCACAGGCGATCACATCGACACGGCAGTGGCCATTGCCAAAGAACTGGGGATTTTAGACGGCGGCTACCGCGCCATCACAGGCTCTCAGCTGGACGACATGAGCGAAGGGGAGTTTGAGCGGGAATTCCGGAATATCTCCGTCTACGCCCGGGTGCAGCCGGAACACAAGACCCGCATTGTCAAGGCATGGCAAAATGCCGGCTGTGTCACCGCCATGACGGGCGACGGGGTCAACGACGCGCCTTCCATTAAAACGGCAGACATCGGCGTGGGGATGGGCATCACCGGAACCGACGTAACCAAGAACGTGGCGGATATGGTATTGGCCGACGACAACTTTGCCACGATTGTAGGCGCGGTGGAGGAAGGCCGGCGGATCTATGACAACATTCGGAAGGCCATCCAGTTCCTCCTGGGCTCCAATATGAGCGAGGTAATCAGCATTTTTGTCGCCACGTTGATGGGCTTTACCATTCTGCAGCCGGTGCATCTTCTGTGGATCAACCTGATTACCGACTGCTTCCCTGCCCTGGCCCTGGGCATGGAGAAGGCGGAGCCGGATATCATGCGCCGCAAGCCCCGGGATGCGAAGGCCGGTATTTTTGCCGGCGGGTTAGGATTTGATGTGGCCTACCAGGGCTTGGTGGTGTCGATTCTGACTTTGGTCTCTTATTTTGTAGGTCATTTTATGGAATCCGGCGTCTGGGAGATTGCCAACTCTCCCGACGGCATGACCATGGCGTTTCTGACGCTTTCCATGGCGGAGATCGTGCACAGCCTGAACATGCGGAGTCAGAGAAACAGCATCTTTACCCTGGGCGGCCAGAACAAAACGTTAAATCTGGCAGCCCTGGCGTCGCTGCTGCTGACGACTCTGGTCATTGAAGTGCCCTTCCTGGCCAATGCCTTTGGCTTTACGCCCATCAACCTGTCGGAGTACGCGGTGGCGTTGGGCCTGGCCATCATTATGCTGCCGTTGGTGGAACTGGTGAAGTTCTTCCAGCGCCGGGCAAAGCGGTAAAAAAGAAACTAGACGGCAGGACAGAGCGCGGTTCATTGCTCTGTTCTGCCGTCTCTTTTTATCTGCTGCGTCAGCGCTCGGTGCGCCAATAGGATACGCTGTAGGGTGGCAGGAGACTGCCGCCGCCGAAGTCGTGCGTGGCGCCGGTGATGAGATCTTCCGCCAGGCCGGAGCCGGCGTCGAAGTGTGCGGTGTAGGGGGCGCTGTCGGCGTTGATTGCCACCAACACGCGTTCCCCCGGCACGGCCCGCTCGAAGATGATCTGCCGGTTGGTGAGATGCACGTTCCGGTAAGAGCCGTGGCACAGGGCGGGGCTGTTTCGCCGGGCCTGGGCCAGGCGGGAGATCCAGGTTGTGAGGCGGTTGGACTCCGGATGGTCCAGGGCCGGGCGGAGGGCGTCGTCTCCGTCGGCCTTCCGTCCCAAGATTCCCCATTCGCTTCCATAATACACCGCAGGGACGCCGGGCATCGCGAATAGAAGGCCGTATGCCACCGGTAGATGGCTGGGGTCCCGGAGTATGCTGGCAATGCGCTCCACATCGTGGTTGTCCAAGAAATTCAGCAGGTGCTGCCCCTTGTATAAGGTCCAGGGCTCCGGACCAAATTGGCGGGCCAGGCTGTGGCCGATTTCAAACAGATTCATGGAATTGAGGCTGGAATGCAGGCCCTTGTAGCATTCATAATTGGTGACGCTGTGGCACATTTCCGGATTCATCCACCGGTTGTAATCTCCGTGAAGCACTTCGCCCAGGAGCACAAAATCCGGCTTCAGCCTGCCGGTCAGGCTGCGGAGCTGCTTCAGGTAGGCTTCCGGCAGGCAATAGGCCACATCCAATCGCAGCCCGTCTATGTCAAAGTCCTGAATCCACCGGGAAATGGCGTCGAATTGATGTTGTACCACCGCCGGATTCCAGAGGTTCAGCTTTACCAGCTCATAGTGCCCTTCCCAACCCTCGTACCAGAAGCCGTCCTGGTAGCCGGAGTTGCCGTCGAAGTTGATATGAAACCAGTCCTTGTAAGGGCTGTCCCATTTCTTCTCCTGAACGTCCCGGAAAGCCCAGAAGCCGCGGCCCACATGATGGAACACGCCGTCCAGCATCACCCGGAGGCCCACCTCGTGCAGGGCCCGGCAGACCTGGCGAAAATCCTCCCAGGTGCCCAGCCGGCAGTCGATGGCGTTGTAATCCCGGGTGTCGTACCCATGCCGGTCGCTTTCCAGCAGGGGATTGAACAATACGGTGTCGGCGCCGGTGGCTTTGATATGCGCCGCCCAATCCAGAATTTTCAGAATGCGATGGGCCTGCGTTCCGTCATTTTCCCGGGGGGCGCCGCACAGGCCCAAGGGGTAGATCTGATATACCACTGCTTCGTCAAACCACATAGTTTCAAACTCCTTTTCTGATCTACCAGAAAGTATAGTAGCGGTGCGGTGGGTTTGTCAAGGGCGCGGCGGCCGGGGCTGTCCGCTTTCAGAATTCTGGGCGACGAGGTGACATGGGGAAGGAAAAGCTCTGGCGTTGCGGCTCGAAATATGGTATGATACGACAAAATGACAGCCAGGATGCGGCGCTTCTGCGAGGAGTGGTGGGATTGAACCCCAGGGAATTGTTAAAACGTTACTTTGGCCATAGTGCTTTTCGGCCCGGGCAGGAGGCGCTGATCGACAGCGTACTCTCTGGCCGGGATGTTTTGGGCGTGATGCCCACCGGCGCCGGGAAATCCATGTGTTACCAGATTCCGGCGCTTTCCATGAACGGCATGACCCTGGTGATCTCGCCGCTGATCTCTCTCATGGCCGATCAGGTGGCGGCCCTAAATCAGGCGGGGATTCCGGCAGCTTACCTAAATTCCTCTCTGGATTTGGAGGCATACCGGCAGGTGCTCCAGGGGATTCGGGCGGGGACCTACCGGCTCGTATATGTAGCACCGGAGCGGCTGCTGGTTCCCGGCTTTCTGGCTGCCGTGTCCCATACCCCCATCGCCCTGGTGGCGGTGGATGAGGCCCACTGCGTCTCTCAATGGGGGCAGGATTTCCGGCCCAGTTATTTGAAAATCCCGGAATTTTTGGAGCAGCTGCCTGCCAGGCCGGTATTGAGCGCGTTTACCGCTACGGCAACGGCCGAGGTTAAGAAAGACATCATCCAAATGCTGGGGCTTCGGGACCCCAAGGTGGTTACCACCGGCTTTGACCGGCCCAATTTATACTTCGGCGTGGTACGCCCCCGGGATAAAGACGCTTGGCTGCTGGAATTTATCCGGGGACAGGCGGAAAAAAGCGGAATTGTCTACTGTGCCACCCGGAAAAATGTGGAGACGGTGTGCCGGAGTTTGCAGTCTCAGGGGTTTTCCGCCACCCGGTACCATGCGGGCTTGCCGGATCAGGAGCGGCAGGAAAACCAAGAGGACTTTGTCTATGACCGGGTTCGTGTGATGGTGGCCACCAATGCCTTCGGCATGGGAATTGACAAATCGAATGTGAGCTATGTGGTGCACTACAACATGCCCAAAAACCTGGAAAGCTACTATCAGGAAGCCGGCCGCGCCGGGCGGGACGGAGGACCGGCGGAATGCATCCTGCTCTACGGACCGAAAGATGTACAGACGGCGAAATTTCTGATATTAAACGCGCCGGAAAATGAAGAGCTGCCCCAGGCGGACCGGGCCCGCCTGCAGAGCCGGGATTTGGAGCGGCTGGACCAGATGGTCGGCTACTGTAAGACCACCGGCTGCCTCCGGAAGTATCTGTTGGACTATTTTGGAGAGAGCTTGCCGGAGCCCTGCGGTCATTGCAGCAGCTGCCGGGGGGATTTTATACAGCGGGATATCACCCTGGAGGCCCAGAAGATCCTGTCCGGTGTGGCCCGGGTGGAACGGATGTACCCCTATGGGCTGGGGGTCACCCAGGTGATTCACATGCTGCGGGGCAGCCGAAGCCAGCGGGTTTTGAATCTGCGCCTGGATACGCTGCCCACCTATGGAATCCTTCGGGAGGTGCCCCGGGAACAGGTGCAGGCTTATGTGGATTGCTTGGTGGAGCAGGCGTATCTGCTTGTGACGAAAACGGAGTTTCCTGTGGTGCATTTGACGGAAAAGGCCAGGCAGGTCTTGTTCCAGGGGGAGCGAGTTCTTGCCTCGTTCCCGGCTCCGGCGCAGCAGGCGCCGCCGGTTCCCACGGAGCAGGCGAAGGAACCGGTGGGTCCCCTGGTGGGAGAGCTGAAGGCGCTGCGCACCCGCCTGGCCCAGGCCGAGCATGTCCCGGCCTATATCATATGTACCAATGCCGCCTTGACGGACATGGCGGCCAAGCTCCCCACGACCATGGAGGAGCTCCTGGAGGTTTCCGGTGTGGGCGCGGTGAAGGCGGCCCGATACGGGGAAGCTTTTTTAGATGTCATTCGGGGATACTTGGAAATTTAAAGGGCTGGAGCGTCCGTTTCTGGGGAAATTTCTCCGATTCCGGAGCGGTGAGGGAAATCCGGAGACGATTCCGGGCCGGATTTGGATTTTATCCGGCCAGGCGCCATTTTTCGTACCACATATAGCTTCTCCTGTGTTATAATGAAAGAAACAGGCGGACAGGCCTGAAACATAGAAAGGGGGCACGCCATGCTGACTTATCGGGAAGATGCCTTTCTCTTGGACGGAAAGGAATTTCACATTTACTCCGGCGCCATGCACTATTTCCGGATTTTGCCGGAATACTGGGAGGACCGGCTCCGAAAGCTGAAGGCTGCGGGCTTTAACACGGTGGAGACCTACGTCTGCTGGAACCTCCACGAGCCCCGCAAGGGGGAGTTCGACTTTTCCGGGCGGCTGGATTTGGTTTCCTTTTTGGAGACGGCGCAAAGGGTGGGGCTCTATGCTTTGGTGCGTCCGGGGCCGTACATCTGCGGCGAGTGGGATTTTGGCGGATTACCGGCCTGGCTTTTGCGGGACCGGAATATGCGCCTTAGGTGCAGCGATCCCCGGTTTGTGGCACACGTGGCCGACTTTTTCCGGGTGCTCCTGCCGAAGCTGCTTCCGCTGCAGTGTACCCGGGGCGGGAACCTTCTGGCGGTGCAGGTGGAAAACGAATACGGCAGCTACGGCAATGACAAAAGCTATTTGCGGCAGATTCGGGATTTGATTCGAAGCTGCGGCATAGACGTGCTGCTGTTCACCTCGGACGGCGCCACGGCGGGGATGCTGAGCGGCGGAACGGTGGAGGACGTGCTGCCCACGGTAAACTTCGGCAGCGGGGCGGACAAGGCCTTTCAGGCGCTGGAGTCGTTGCCCGGGCGGGGGCCTAAGATGTGCACGGAGTTCTGGTGCGGCTGGTTTGATCATTGGGGGGAGAAGCATCACACCCGAGACCCGGCGTCCCTGCTCCGGGAGCTGACGCTTCTCTTGGACCAGGACGCCAGCTTCAGCATGTACATGTTTCACGGCGGGACCAACTTCGGCTTTACCGCCGGGGCCAATCAACACATCCGGTATAACCCCACAGTAACCAGCTATGACTATGACGCGCCCTTAAATGAGTACGGCGACTATACGCCGCAGTACTTTGCTGTGCGGGAGCTGCTGTGCCGCCGGCAGGGTATGGCGCCGCCGCCGTTGCCGCCCCGGCCGGAGCGGCAAAATCTGGGGCAGGTGCAGCTGACGGAGCAGGCGGAGCTGCTGAAAAATTTGCAGGCTCTGGGGACGGTCCATCGGAGTCCCATGCCGGAGAGCATGGAGTATTACAGGCAAAATTTTGGATTAATTCATTACCAGACCGACCTGCCGGGGGATTATGAGGCGGGCGTACTGACCCTGGAAAATCTCCGGGACCGGGCTTACGTTTACCGGGATGGGCAGCTCTTAGGGACTGTGGACCCGGTGAAGCCCCGGGGGCTTTTGGAGCAGCTCCGGCCCAAGAATCAGATCCCTTTCCCTGCCAGCCCGGCCGGTACCAGGGTGCAGGTGCTGGTGGAGGCCATGGGGCGGGTCAATTACGGGACGCATTTGGAGGACCGCAAGGGCATATCCGGCTTGCGTTTGGGCCTGCAGAACCTCATGGACTTTACCGTGACGACGTTGCCCTTGGAGCGCCCGGAGGGGGTTGTTTATGAGGCGGGCGCTTGCCGGTATCCCCTGTTTTTCCGGGGGTATTTCCAGGCGCCTACCCAGGCGGAGTGCTTTGTGGAGCTGTCCCATTTTACCAAAGGGATGGTTTATGTCAACGGTTTCCACCTGGGCCGTTTCTGGCGAATTGGCCCCCAAAGGACGTTGTACCTGCCCGGCGCGCTGCTGAAGACGGATGCGCCCAATGAGATTGTGGTGTTGGAATTGGAACATTGCGATCAGCCCTCGGTCCGGCTGATGGACACGCCCTTGCTTGCGTGAGCGGGCGGTGTATTTCTGAACTGGACAAAAATCCGCTGGGATGAACCGGGGGTTTTGTCAAATTTGCTGGAGATTTTTGCTGAATTTTCCGGGATTTTGGCTATTGGGGGAAACGGGGTGGGGCGAATTTCAGGCGAAATTTCCCGTCGGCATGAAAAAGCCGCCAAAAATACAAGAGAAAATGGTACCGGAAAGAGGCCGTTTTTTGAAAAAAAGTAGCCTTTGTGTATTACAAAATAACGTTTTGATACTTCCCTGCGGAACTGTAAGAAGCTATAATATTTCGTGAAAAGGGAATCGTTTTTTGTGCAAAACGACAAGCCGAAAAGCGATATTTCAAAAAGGAAGGAATGAAGAACATGCGAGATTTGCGAGCGACTGCTCAATCTGCCCCACCCAAACAGAAACGGCGAAAGCACGGCCGCTGGACCCGGGACGACACGGAATTATCCATTTTGGCTCTGCCAACCACGGTATGGTATATTCTGTTTTGCTTCCTGCCGATGTTCGGCGTCATCCTGGCGTTTAAGGATTACCGGATCGCCCAGGGTCAGGGATTCCTGCAAAGCGTCATTCAAAGTGACTGGCTTGGATTTAAGAACTTTGAGTATTTCTTTGGCTTGAAAGAATTCCCGCTGCTGCTGCGGAACACCTTGGGATACAACTTCGTCTTCATCGTGATGGGCGTTGTTCTGCCGGTCACCTTGGCCATTCTGATCAGCAATATTTACAGCAAGCGGCTGTCCAAAGGCTATCAGACGCTGATGTTCATGCCCCACTTCATGTCCTGGGTTGTGATCAGCTACTTCGTGCTGGCGTTCCTGAACAATAAGATCGGCCTTCTGAACCAGGTGCTGTCTTGGTTCGGCGCGGATACGGTCAACTGGTACATGGAGTCGAAATATTGGCCGTTTATCCTGATCTTCCTGAACTTCTGGAAGACGATTGGCTACAATATGGTGGTTTATTTGGCCTCCATTACGGGCATTGATCAGACGCTTTATGAGGCGGCGGTGTTGGACGGCGCGACCAAGTTCCAGCAGGCCCGGTATGTGACCTTGCCCTCTTTGCGCCCCATTATCATTATGATGTTCATTCTCAGCGTGGGACGTATTTTCTCCACAGACTTCGGCCTGTTCTATCAGGTCACCCAGGGCGCCAACTTCCCCCTGGACGGCGTGGTGACAACCTTTGATGTGCAGATCTTCAAGATGCTGCAAAGCCCCGCTACCTCAATGGGCCAGACCACGGCTGCTTCTCTTTTCCAGTCGGCGGTGGGCTGCGTGACAATTCTGGTTGCCAACGGAATTGTCCGGAAAGTGGACCGCTCCAGCGCGTTGATTTAGGAGGTGGGCACCATGAGTAAATCTGTTAACGAAAATGCCATGAAATTAAACCGCATTAAGCCGGGTACGAACGTATTATTTAATATTCTGTTTGTAATTTTGGCTTTGATGTGCTTCGTGCCCATCATTCTGATTTTTGTCATCTCCATTACAGACAACAGCGTCATCCGGCAGCAGGGTTACCAGTTCTTCGTCTGGGGAGATCAGGTGTCCTTTTCCGCTTATGAGTACTTATGGACCCAGCGCGCCACCATCTTGAACGCTCTGTGGGTGTCCGTGTATGTCACGGTCATCGGCACGGCTCTGGGTGTGGCTCTGACTACGCTGATGGGCTATGTTCTGTCCCGCCGGGAGTACAAGCTGAACGGCTTTTTGACCATGGTGGTGTTTATCCCCATGATCTTCAGCGGCGGTATGGCGGCAAGCTATGTGGTCAATACCCAGATGCTGCATCTGCGGGATACCATGTGGATTTTGATTCTGCCCCTGTGCGTGTCCTCCTTTAACGTCACCATTGCCAGAACCTTCTTCCGGACGACGATTCCCGATTCCATCATTGAGTCCGCCAAAATTGACGGCGCTTCTCAGTGGACGGTATTCGGCCGGATTGTGCTGCCGATTTCCAAGCCGGTTCTGGCGACCGTCGGCTTGTTCCTGGCCTTTGGTTATTGGAACGATTGGTTCCAGGCCAGGCTGTACATCGACAGCAACAGCCTGAAATCTCTGCAGGCGATGCTGTATTCCATTCAGGCGGACCTGAAATACCTGACGCAGAATCCCACGGCAACGTTGACTTCCTCTTCTGCCCTGCTGGCGTCCATGCCCCAGGAGAGCGTCACCATGGCAATTGCGTTTGTGGTTGCCGTCCCCATCGCCTGTGTGTACCCCTTCTTCCAGAAATATTTCATTTCCGGCTTGACAGTGGGCGCCGTCAAGGGTTAAGATCTTACTCTGTATTCCAGGGCTGGTTTCCAGCCCTGAAATAAAATTCACCCCAACAACAGGAGGTAACAAAATGAAAAGAATCATTGCACTTTTGTTGGCCGTGGTGATGGTTGCTGCGATGTTCGCAGGCTGCCAGAACAGCGATGCCAACACCACGACCCCCTCGACCGACGAGAGCTCGGCTCCGTCCGAGACGACTGGGGACACCACGCCCGCCGACGAAACCACCGGCGGCACCGACGGCGAATATCCTACGCTGGTTTGGTATTTGATCGGCAACTCTCAGCCGGCCAACTACGACGCCTGGAAAGCAAATCTCGATCAGTATCTGGAAGAGAAGATCGGCGTCCATCTGGATGTTAAAATCATTTCCTATAGCGATTGGGATCAGCGCCGCAGTGTGGTTGTTTCTACCAACGAGCCCTACGACATCATCTTCACCAACTTCAGCACCTACAAGTCCGACGTGGCGCTGGGCGCTTTCGCCGATATCACCGACCTGCTGGAAGCCACCCCCGATCTGAAGGCGGTTATGCCGGAAGAGTACTGGGATGCCGTCCGCATTAACGGCCAGATCTATGGCGTTCCCGCTTACAAGGACTCTTCCCTGACCAACTTCTTTGTGTGGGATACCCAAGTTGCCGAGCAGTATGTTCCCAACTACAAGGATCTGCACACCCTGGCCGACCTGACCGATGGTGTGGCTGCCATCTATGAGGGAACGGGCGACGCGCCCATCGGCATGAATAAGGACGGCTGGGCCGTTTCTGAAAATCTGTACGACAGCATGAGTTCCGGCCTGCCCGCGCTGGGCGTTTCCTACACCAAGGGAGACAACAAGGTGGTTGCCGTCTTCGAGCAGGAAGACGTGATGAACGACCTCAAGGTCCTGCATCAGTGGTACGAAGCCGGTTACATCAACTCCGACGCCCCCAACCTGGACAATGCTCCGGTTTACAAGACGCTGTCCGTGGCGCAGGGCTGGCCCTACGCCGCAGTGAAGACTTGGGGTCCCGGTCTGGGCGCCAGCCCCTACACCGGTGAGGCTGTCACGGCTGAGGCGGTACAGTGGGGAAGCAATACGGTTCTCTCCAACGACACCGTGCAGGGCTCTATGGCCTGCATTTCCGCTTCCAGCGCCAACAAGGAAAAGGCAATGGAGCTGCTGCAGCTGGTGAACACCGATTCCTATGTGCGGGATGCTCTGTATTATGGCCTGGAAGGCGACAACTTCGACTATGTTGATGTCAATGGCGAGCAGAGAGTCCACAAGAACAACAACGACTGGCCCATGGGCGCCTATGCACAGGGTACCTACTTCAACGTGACCCTGGAGGACACCGAGACCTACAACTACTGGAACGAAGAGGTTCGGGTTCAGAATGAGAACGCCGTCGTATCTCCTGCTCTGGGCTTCTCCTTTGATACCACCAATGTCGCCGAGCAGCTGTCTGCTTGCACTGCGATTTACGCAAAGTACAAGCCTGTTCTGCTGACCGGCGCGATGGATCCGGAGACCACGGTTCCCCAGATGATGGAAGAGATGCGCGCTTCCGGCTTTGACGAGATTGTCGCCGAAGCTCAGACTCAGCTGGACGCTTTCCTGGCTTCCCAGGCCGGCTAATTTCAGCAAAATATTTACTTACTGCGCCGGGGCCGCGAGGCCCCGGTTTCTTATTGGTGAAAACGGAAAGAAAAGATTGCCGGACGGTGCGCGGCGGCCGGAAATGGCAGGAGCGCATGAGAGAAAGAGATGCCGCGCGCCTGCCGGTGGCGGCAATCCGGCGGAATATCGGTGCATCATGATACAAGAGAAAAATGTACAAAAGTTTTGCATTTCCCCGTTGACAAGGATGAAAGAATGTGGGAAAATGCTAATAACGGCATAGTTGTCCGGCCGCGGAACATGTTGTTCGCCGGGTGGATCCCGGTGTGTGGACCGGCGGCTTTCTGGATGAATCTGTACATTATTTTTTGGAATACGAGGAGCAATTATGAGCAAAATTATTGGTAATGAGCTGAAAAATATCCCTTGGGAGGAGAAACCGGCCGGCTATCCCCTTCCCGTATGGCGCTTCAGCGGGAATCCCATCATCGGCCGCCATGCAACGAAGCGCTCGAACAGTGTGTTCAACAGCGCGGTGGTTCCCTTTGGGGACGGCTTTGCCGGCGTTTTCCGCTGCGACAGCCGCTCGGTCAGCATGGATTTGTTTGTGGGCTTCAGTCGGGACGCCATTCACTGGGAGATCCAGGATGAACCGATCCATTTTGAAGGCGACCCGGTGGTCACCGTCCGGGAATACCGCTACGATCCCCGCGTCTGCTATATGGACGGCCGGTACTACGTCACCTGGTGCAACGGTTACCACGGCCCCACCATCGGCGTCGGCTGGACCGAGGATTTCAAAACCTTCCACCAGCTGGAAAATGCCTTTTTGCCCTACAACCGGAACGGCGTGCTGTTCCCCAGAAAGGTCAACGGGATGTATCTGATGCTCAGCCGGCCCAGTGACACCGGCCATACGCCCTTTGGCGATATTTTCATCAGCCAGAGTCCGGATCTGAAATTCTGGGGCTGTCATCGCCACGTCATGAGCACAGTCAAGGGCGATGAGTCCGCCTGGCAGTCTACAAAGATTGGAGCCGGTCCCATCCCCATTGAGACCGATGAAGGATGGCTGCTGATCTATCATGGAGTGATCAATACCTGCAACGGCTTTGTGTACCGGATGGGCGCGGCGCTTTTGGACAAGGACGAGCCCTGGAAGGTTCTGTACCGTTCCAAGGATTACATTCTGGCGCCCTATGAGCTGTACGAGTGCGTGGGCGACGTGCCCAACGTCACCTTCCCCTGCGCGACCCTCACCGACGCCGCCACAGGCCGGATTGCCATTTATTACGGCTGCGCCGACACGGTTACCGGCCTGGCCTTTACTACGGTGGATACGCTTCTGAATTACGTGAAGGAAAATAGCCTGTAAGCCCGGCTGTGGGCCTATGCGCAGAGATTTTCTCCAAGGAGGATTGCAATGTACTTTATTGATAAGCGAATTCAGGTCATTTGCGACCAGCTGAAGGCGCTGCGCGTTCGGGACAGCCGGGAGCTGCCCGATTGGCAGTACAAGCGCGGCCTGTTTTTCCGCCCGGAAGAGGCGGAGCGCAGCGACCGCCCCTGGCAGCCCTTTGACTGTAAGCACATGCACTGGTACTCCGTCTATGACGGCAGCGACGACTTTGAAGGAAAGTTTGAAGGATACCAGGGAGATTTTAAGGGCATCCGGGGGGAGCATTATTGGTTCCGGGGCAACGTGACCATTCCCGCAGAGATGGCCGGGAAGTCTGTCTGGATGAAGATTCGCACCCAGATCGAGGAGTGGGATGACGGGAAAAATCCCCAGTTCCTGATTTTTATCAATGGCAAAGTGGTGCAGGGCGCGGACATGAACCATCGGGATGTCCGTTTATTTGCCAAGGCCCCTGCAGGGGAGACTTTGACGGTGGACATTCAGGCCTACACCGGCACTCTGCACCGGGAGTTCAATTTCCTGGTGGATCTGTATGTGCTGGATGAGGCCATCAACCGCCTGTACTACGATTTGCAGGTGCCGCTGTGGGCGTTCGGGCGGATGGACCCCGACGACAAAACCCGACTGGATATCCAGACGGTTTTGAATCAAACCATCAACCTGCTGGATTTGCGGACGCCCTATTCTCCGGAGTTTTACGCCTCCATGGAAACGGCGCAGGCCTACCTTGCGGAGAACCTGTACGGTAAAATGGGAGGCCACGAGGACATCATTGCCACTTGCATTGGCCACACCCATATCGACGTAGCTTGGTGGTGGACGGTTGCCCAGACCCGGGAGAAGGTTGCCCGTTCCTTTGCCACCGTTCTGAAGCTGATGGAGGAGTATCCGGAGTATCAGTTTATGTCCAGCCAACCGGTGCTGTATGATTTCCTGAAGCAGCGCTATCCCGAGGTGTATGCGCAAATCCAGCAGCGCGTCCAGGAGGGCCGCTGGGAGACGGAGGGCGGCATGTGGCTGGAGGCAGACTGCAACCTGACCTCCGGGGAGTCCCTGGTTCGCCAGTTCGTTTACGGCAAACGGTTCTTCCGGGAAGAGTTTGGCCGGGACAACCGGATCCTTTGGCTGCCGGATGTGTTCGGCTACTCCGGCGCTCTGCCCCAGATCATGAAGAAGAGCGGCATAGATTATTTCATGACCACCAAGCTGGCCTGGAATCAGTATAACAAAATCCCCAACGACACCTTTATTTGGCGGGGCATCGACGGTTCTGAGGTGCTGACGCACTTGATTACCACTCTGGGCATCGGCCAGGATCCCAAGGAGAACTTCTTTACCACCTACAACGGCTTGCTCCACCCCGACGCGATCATGGGCGGCTGGGAGCGCTATCAAAATAAGGAAATCAACAACGACATTCTGGTTTGCTACGGCTACGGCGACGGCGGCGGCGGTCCCACCCGGGAAATGCTGGAGGTTTCTCGCCGGATGGAGTACGGCATTCGGGGCATTCCCAAGGTCCGTCAGGCCGGCGCCCGCACCTACTTTGAAGAGCTGGAGGCCCGGGTGAAGGACAATCCCCGGCTGGAGACCTGGGAGGGTGAATTCTATTTTGAATATCACCGGGGCACCTATACCTCCATGGCCCGGAATAAGCGGGGCAACCGGAAGAGCGAGTTCATGATGATGGATCTGGAGCTGTTGGGGGTTCTGGCGGATCAGCAGCTTCCCTATCCGGCCGAAGATTTGCAGAAATTCTGGCGGGATACCATCTTGCTCAATCAGTTCCACGACATTCTCCCGGGCAGCTCCATTGCCGAGGTTTACGAGGTCACCAAGCAGGAGTATGACGCTCTGGCCGCCGGAGCCGGCCGGCTGATTACAGAGAGACTATCCCTCTTGGCAGGAGCCGGCGAGGGCGTTACGGTTTTCAACACCCTGGGCTTTGAACGCAGCGACGTGGTGAATCTGGGAGCGGTGCAGGCAACTGCCTTGCAAGATGAGAGCGGGAAGCTCTATCCCATTCAGCACACCGCCGCCGGCGCCCTGGCCTATCTGGAGAATTTGCCGTCCAAGGGCTACAAGACCTTTGCCGTGGCGGATGCCGCAGCGGCCAGTCCCTTTGTCCGGCAGGATGACTATCATCTGCAGACCCCGTATTATTCTGTGGTTTTGGACCGGAACGGCCACATGGTGTCTGTGTATGACAAGGCCAACGACCGGGAACTGATCCGGCCGGGTATGACCGCCAATCAGCTCCGCCTGTACGAAGATAAGCCCATGTACTACGATAACTGGGACATCGACGTATACTACACGGAGAAGTCCTGGCCTGTGGACGACTTGGTCAGCCTGCGCTGGAGCGAGGACGGACCGGTGCGCACGACGCTGGAGCTGGAATACCGGTGCAACCGGAGTACCATTTGGCAAAAGATTCATTTCTATGCCGATACCCGCCGGATCGACTTTGAGACCCGGGCCGATTGGAAGGAGCATCAGCACCTGCTGAAGGCGGAATTCCCTGTGGATATCCATTCCGACGAGGCGACCTTTGAGATTCAGTTCGGCAACGTGACCCGGAAGGTGCACACCAATACCTCCTGGGACAAGGCCCGGTTTGAAAGCTGTGGGCAGAAGTGGATGGATTTCTCTGAGGGCCATTACGGCGTCAGCCTGCTCAACGATTGTAAGTACGGACACTCCGTCCGCGACGGCGTCATTGGTCTGACGCTCATCAAATGCGGTGTAGAACCCAACCCCAATGCGGATGTGGAGATGCATACCTTCACGTATGCGCTGTTCCCCCATGCCGGCACATGGAAAGAGGCCGGTACGGTTCGGGAGGCTTATCAGCTGAACCTGCCCGCCTATGCGGTACAGGGCGGCCATGCCGGCAGGTCTTTCTCCTATGCGGCTGTGGAGCCTGAAAACGTCGTCCTGGAAACGGTGAAGCAGGCGGAAAACGGAGAAGGCGTTGTGCTGCGGCTGTATGAGTGCGAAAATGCCCGGACCAAGACGGTGGTGCGGCTGCCGGAAGGCGCAAAGGAGGCGTACCTGACCAACCTGCTGGAGGAAATCCAGGAGGAGCTGCCCATTGTGGATGGAAAGGTCTGTTTTGTGACCAAACCCTTTGAGATTCAGACAATTTTAGTGAAATAAGCTTGGAATTTTCTGCAAAAGCCGCAGAAGGGGCTTGCTCCCTTCTGCGGCTTTTTGTATAATGAAAGAAAACCGTGGGAGTCCATCCGACTGGAACCAATGGGATGGAGTACATGAGAAAGACAGGGAGGAATACACGGTGCTACCATATGAAGATCAGACGCTCAGCCCCAGAGAGCGGGCGCGGGACCTGCTTTCCCGGATGACGCTCCGGGAAAAGGTGGGCCAGTTGACGCAGCGGCTTTACGGCTTCGGGATTTATGAGCGCCGGGGGCGTGAGGTTGTATTGCTGGATGAATTCAAGCAGGAGGTAGAGCGCTACAGCGGCTTGGGGACGTTGTACGGCCTGTATCGCGCCGATCCGTGGTCGGGAAAGGATTTTCGGACCGGATTGGACGGGGATTTGGCGCCAAAGGCCCGCAATCAGGTGCAGCAGTATGTGTTGGAGCACTCCCGGCTGAGAATTCCTGTCCTGATGAGCACAGAGTGTCCCCATGGACACCAGGCGTTGGACGGCTATCTGCTGCCGGTGAATCTGGCGGCAGGCGCCGCCTTCTCCCCTGCGCTGCTGGAGGCGGCAGCCGGTGTGGCGGGCGCTCAGCTCCGGCAGATGGGTGTGGATTTGGCCTTAGTCTCTGCCCTGGATGTTCTTCGGGATCCTCGCTGGGGCCGGAGTGAAGAGTGCTTCGGCGAGGACCCGGTGTTGGCCGGCCGGATGGCCCAGGCGGTTGTGCGGGGCATTCAGCGCCAAGGGGTGGATGTGGTAGCCAAGCATTTGTGCGCCCAGGGCGAGACCACCGGCGGGGTCAACGCCAGCGCCGCCCGGATTGGCTGCAGGGAATTGCGGGAGATCCATCTGCCGCCGGTGCAGGCCTGTGTGCAAGCCGGTGTGGCCGGCTTTATGGCGGCCTATAACGAGATTGATGGGATCTATTGCCATGCCAACCGGTGGCTGCTGACGGACCTTTTGCGCGGGGAGTACGGCTTTGACGGCTTTGTGATGTCCGACGGAGTGGCCATTGACCAGTTGGACGCCATCACCGGAGACCGGACGCGCTCCGGCGCCGTGGCCCTGGAGGCCGGCGTGGATATGGGGCTGTGGGATACGGCCTTTGGAAAATTGGAAGAAGCGGTACAGCAGGGCCTGGTGTCTCTGGCCCGCCTGGATGAGGCCGTGATCCGAATTTTAGAGATGAAGTTCCGCCGGGGACTGTTTGAGGCGCCCTTTGTGGAGGAGAACTCGCTCTGGCAGGGCTATACGCCGGAGCGGTATGGACAGGTCCGGGAGCTGGCCAGAGAGAGTATGGTTCTGCTGAAGAACGATGGGGATTTGCTGCCCCTGGATGGAACCAGGCCCCTGCGTGTTTTGGTGACGGGTCCCAACGCCGATGAGATCTACAATCAGCTGGGGGACTATACCCCGCCCCTGCGGCCCGGTACCGGGATCACTGTGCGCCGGGGGCTGGAGCAATGGGCGGCGGGGACGCCGGTGCAGGTTGCCTATTGCCCGGGCTGCCCCGGTTTTGCCTCTGACCCGGAGCAGATCGAGGAAGCTGTGACGGCCGCCCGGGAGGCGGATGTGGTGGTCGCCGTGCTGGGCGGCACGTCCAGCCGCTTTGCCGGTGGGGAATTCCACGACAACGGCGCGCTCAAGGTCCAGGATGTGGCAACCATGGATTGCGGAGAAAATGTGGATGCCAGCTGTCTGGACCTGCCCGGAGAACAGTTGACCCTTTTGACCCGGCTGAAGGAGACGGGCAAACCTGTGGTGACGGTGCTGATTCAGGGTCGGCCGTATAGGATGGAGACGATCGATGCCCATTCCGACGCCATTTTTTGCTGCTTTTACCCTGGTCCCACCGGCGGGGAGGCCTTGGCGGAGCTGCTGTTTGGTCGGCATGCCCCGGCGGGCCGTTTACCGGTATCCCTGCCGGATCATGCCGGACAGCTGCCGGTCTACTACAATTACAAGGACTCTTACCGCGGCATGACCTATTACGACTCCAAGGACCGGCCCCGGTATTCCTTTGGCTGCGGCCTGACGTATACCTCTTTTTCCTACCGGCTTCTGGAGTCGCCCAAGGACGCAGAGACCGAAAAAGTAGACTGCCTGACCCTCTCCATCTCGATTACAAACACCGGCTCTCGGCCCGCCAGCGCGGTTCCACAGCTGTACCTTCACCGGCTGCAGGGCGTGGCGACCTCCCGCGTCCGCGCCCTGTGTGACTTCCAGAAGGTTGCGTTGACGCCGGGGCAGACCAGAGAGGTGGCGCTGACCATCTCCAGAGAGGCCCTGTCCCAGTGGGGGGCCGGCATGCAACGGCAAGTGCCGCCGGGTAAAATCCAGTGGTTTTTGGAGGACAACGGCCAAATCTACCTGACGGGGGAACTGATTTTAAAATAGGGTGCATAGAAAACAGGAAGGTTCCTATCCGGCAAAGACAGTGGAGCCGGCTGGCATGGTATGTAGATAGGAAGTACGGCGAGTCCTTTGCGGGGGCCTGAATGTAGAATTTTGTTTTAAACGGGTAATTTATAAAAGGGAAAAGAACTTGATAAGATTTTGGGATTATATTAGAATGAAATTAGATAAAAATCATAAAATTTTGGAGTTCGATAAAAAGGGTGAGTCCAATGTGCAAAGTAATTTTTACGCGGCTTCTGCTAAAAACCTAATTTATTGCAGGATTTATTTAAAATCACAATAAATCTTGTGAGTGGGAGGAGGAATATCTGTGAAAAAATCGAAAAAGTGGCAGGTGCTTGTTATCGTCCTGTTGCTTCTTGTGATAGTCCTTCAGGCTTTGCCGTTTCACACCGTGCAGCGTTCGGAAATCTTGGAACACGGCGAAAGACAAATGATAGAAGAGAAGTATTCGTTTTTTAATGTGGACATTGCTATGCATTATTTTCTGGCGCCGTTGATTTCCGGAATTGCGACGATTTTGATTCTTCTGCTTAGCATCCTTTCTGTTATAGGGAAAGTGGAACAACGCAAGAAGGGGCTGTGGGAGGGAATATGCCTATTCCTGGCGACAGCCGGTGCAGGGTTCACCTGGATCCTTGCCGGAACGCCACTGACCGGCGTTGTGACGGGATTGCTCTTGTGTACGATTATGGCTTACATAGCATGTATTAAAAATTTAGGAAATTGTGGGTGATATTGGTAGAAAAAGATTTGCGTTTTGCTTATGATAATTTGCTTGGCTACCTCCGCAAATGCCAATATGGCGTGCTATTTAGATGATACGACAGAAGCAGGGGGAATCATGGCTACAAACCTTGATATTTCCAGAGAAATCGAGAATGCACAGCTTGGTATTGTGGATGAAAATGTAAGTGCGGAAATTTTGAACAGAATTGAAGTTGGCTGTACGGATGAAGATTTAGATGTGATTTATACGGTAAAATTTTTGAGAAATGTGAACGAGATTGAAAGCTTGAGTAATGCTTATGCTGCAGATGAAGCAATGGGACAGGTTTATGCGGTAACAGCGACAACAAAGAAGACGACGGGTACAGCAACAGAGGATAATGTTGATTGTTGGATTACTATGACGTGGATTGACAAGACAGGTCCTAAGAATCAAATTGTAAGTGTCTCTGGCGGATGGACACCAAACGGAAGAACGTTGTGGGATCGACAGGTGCTTTATGGAGTTGTAGACCTCAAAGGAGCTTTTTTAGATGGGCTTGGTGCATACGAATATCCAATAGACGATTCGTATAGTTACACAGCTCCAAGTAATATGATTGGTCTGTCCTTGCGTGCGTATTCATGGGTTAGATCTTCTGGATATGATTTTTCGATATATTGCAATGTGCGCCCCACAATATTTGATTAACAGGGAGCAAGATGGAAAGGCCATGTATTTCCGCCTTTTTAGACGGTGGGAGATGCACGGCGCATTTCAATGATTCTTTGGTAGTGTCAAGAGTTATGCGCAAATTTATTTTTACGGTCTGGTAGAAATCTATTACAGGGGGCGGCTTGGCCGCCCCTTGGTTCCCTTTTAGCGGTCACTTCAGTTTTTTTCACCGCTTGCCTTGCCCTTGACACTTTGGGAACTGACTGCTACTTACCCGGCGATCTGGTCGTGCTCCATGGCTTCCAGGTGCTTCATGTTCATGTATTTTTTCATACCCCACTGGGTTCCGGCAACATGCCGCAGTCGGGCGCAGACCAGCATCCGCGCAGAGTTTCCATTGGGAAAAGCGCCCACGACCCTCGTTCTGCGCCGGATTTCCTGGTTCATTCGCTCAATCACATTGTCATTAAAGAAAAAAGACTTTTCGCTTTGCGCAGCGTGTGACACAAAAGAGTATTGCAGCAAATGTCCAGGCAACGCTCTTTTAGAAAAAGGAGATTTTTTCAAGTGCAGCACATTAGACAAGCGCCTGTCAACCATAGCAAAGGAAATGTATGTTGTAACAGAGGGATCCGCTGGTTGCCCTTTATTGCAGAAATGAAACCATTTTGCCTTTAGCTTTTCAGAAGACCTAAAGCATTTCGGCAGAGAGCTTGCGAAAAGGTCTGGAAAGATCGAGGGAAAGCTTGGCGGAGAAGTGTAAAAATTCTTGTTTCATTGCGTAGGTGTTTGTGGGATAATGATTTATGATAGAAATATTGCCAATAAATGGATCACAGGAGGCTGTGCATGAAAGTTCGGCACAATCGTATAATATCTAACACAATAAAGTACGTCTTTTTCCCTCTCCGGACTGACCGTGGGAGCACCCTATGCCTAATCTTGCTTCGGATTTTCAGCGCCCTTCTTCCTGCTGCGAAGATGTTGCTTCTGGCCATATTTGTTGATGAGGCTCTTTTGGAGTTGCAATCAGGCGCCTTCTCCGGCAGACTGCTTACAACAGCGGGAGTGCTGGTGGGAGTAATGCTGTTGGAAAGGTAGTGTCAAGAGTTATGCGCAAAATTATTTTTACGGTCTGGTAGAAATCTATT
>OFMI01000020.1_pt1 | contig 147313 bp, 130 predicted proteins | sample 1541741 | NCBI WGS metagenome assembly OFMI01 (sample SAMN04209219, study PRJEB22552) | human gut metagenome | biome: gut; material: feces | host: Homo sapiens | place: USA: Oklahoma | reverse complement strand
ACTCAGGTCCAAAGATTGGAGGGACTGGGGCAGAGAGATGTCCTCCAAGCTGCTGATGTTTGTGTAACGCAGGCCCAAGGATTGGAGAGACTGGAGCCGAGAGATGCCCTCCAAGCTGCTGATTTTTGTGTGACTTAGGTCCAAGGATTGGAGGGACTGGGGCAGGGAGATGCCCTCCAAGCTGCTGATGTTTGTACCGCTCAGGTTCAAGGCTTGCAGGGACTGGGGCAGTGAAATGCCAACGAAATTATTGATGTCAGCACCGAACAACGCGAGGCGCCGCAGGTTTGCCAACTTATCCACGCCTCGTAGTGAGAAGTTTTTTCTAGTTTCCCTGAAGGAAAATGCAATTCCCTCCACCTCATTCAGCGCCGCCCATTCCGGCCCGGTTGGCTCATAGCCGTCGGATATGCGGTTCAGCAGGCGAAATAGCGCAGCGACTTCTTGCTCACCGGCGACGTGTTTTCCCATACAACCCATCTCCCTTTGATCTGACGATTTCCTTTTTATTGTAACCAAATGGAGATAAATTGTCAAGAAAAGGCGGACGCGATGCGCAGCCGGGTTTTGCGCCTGGGTTTCAGGCGGGGCGGTCCGCCGGAAGGAGGCTCTTGGGGTCCGGTTCTATCCGTCCTCTGCCGGACATACCCTGTAGTACACCATGGCAGGAGCGTCCTCCTGCCGAGACTGAAGGAGGCAGGATGGCGATGGAAAAATCCATTTACCAGGAGATTGCAGCCAGGACCGGCGGAGACATTTATGTGGGGGTCGTGGGGCCGGTTCGCACGGGAAAATCCACCCTCATCAAACGGGTGATGGAGGAGCTGGTGATTCCCAACATTTCCGATCCCTACCGCAAAGAGCGCGCCCGGGATGAGCTTCCCCAGAGCGGCTCCGGCAAGACCATTATGACCTCGGAGCCCAAATTCGTCCCGGAGGAGGCGGTGGAGATCTCCCCCGACGGGACGTCGAAGCTTCGGGTCCGGATGATCGACTCTGTGGGCTATATGGTCGCCGGCGCGGTGGGCGCCACAGAGGACGGCGCGCCCCGCATGGTGACGACGCCCTGGTACGACCACGAGATTCCCATGACCGAGGCGGCGGAGCTGGGCACGAAGAAGGTGATGGAGGACCACTGCTCCATTGGCCTGGTAGTCACCACAGACGGGACCGTCACCGACATTCCCCGGGGAGATTACGTCGAGGCGGAAACCCGGGCCATTACCGACATGAAGGCCACCGGGAAGCCCTTTGTGGTGGTGGTCAACAGCCGGGAACCCCGGAGCGAGGCTGCCCGGGAGCTGTGCAGCCGGATTCAGGAGGCGTATCAGGTCAAGGCGCTGTGCGCCGACTGCCAAACCATGAGCGCCCAGGAGATTGCCGAGCTTCTGCGGGACCTGCTGTACGCCTTCCCTATGCAGGAGCTGCGGGTGTATTTGCCCCGGTGGATGGACGCCCTGGAATACGACCATCCGGTGAAAGCGGCCCTGTATGACGCCCTGGCCGCCCGAGCGGGAGAGATTTCGGAGATGTGCCAGGCCGAGACGGTGTTGGGAACCCTCGCCCAGGTGGAGAACGTGGCCGGATGCCGTCTGCGGGAGATTGACCTGGGCAGCGGGATGGTCTCCTGCGAGCTCCAATTCCCGGAGAGCCTGTATTACGATATCCTCAGCGGTAAGACCGGCTTTGCCATTACAGGCGAAGGGGAGCTTATGGAGCTGCTCACGGAGCTGTCCCAGGTGAAGCGCTCCTACGACAAAATTGCCTCGGCCCTGGAGGAGGCCAACGCCACCGGCTACGGCGTCGTGATGCCCACCCGGGGAGAGATGAAGCTGGAGGCGCCGGAAATCGTGCGCAAGGGCAGCGCTTACGGCGTGAAGCTGAAAGCGGGCGCTCCCTCCATCCACATGCTGCGGGTAGACCTGGACACAGAGATCAGCCCCATGGTAGGCGATGAGAAGCAGTCCCAGGACCTGGTGAACAGCCTGTCCGAGCAGTATCAAAGCGCGCCGGACCAGCTGTGGGAGAGCAACATTTTCGGCAAGTCGGTTTATGAGATGGTCAACGACGGCCTCACCACCAAGCTTCGCCGGATGCCGGACGATGTCCGGGTGAAGTTCCGAGGGTCTTTGGCCCGTGTCATCAACGAAGGGGCCACAGGCATGATCTGCATCATCTTTTAAAATGGCAAAAGCGCCCTCAAATCCGGCACAGCCGGTGTTTGAGGGCGCTTTGAAAAAATTTCATAAAGGGTTCATTTGAAACGTACAGAGCTCGGTCGAAATTTTCCGGATTACAGATGATAGAGATTTGTGTATTTTTCTGTCAGGTAGTCCGTATAGTATTGGGGATTGAATTTTCCACAGGCCATCTCAAACAGGGTGGTGGGCTGGTAGAGCCCTGCGTGACGGTGAATGTGCTCGTGGAGCCAAGCTTTGACCTTTGTCAGGTCTCCCTTGGCGACGCCGGCCCAGATATCGCCGGTTTCCGACTCCATGGCGGCGAGCATTTGCGGACCGTATGCGCTGCCCAGGGCGTAGGATGGGAAGTAACCGATGCTGCCGCCGGACCAATGGGAGTCTTGCAGGCAGCCCTGCCGGTCGTCGGGAACCTCGATGCCTAAGTACTGCTTGTACAGCCGGTTCCAGGCTTCCGGCAGATCCCGAACCGCCAGCTTGCCGGCAATAAGCTGCTTCTCCAACTCGTACCGGACCATAATATGCATACAGTAGGTCAACTCATCCGCCTCCGTCCGGATGAGCGATGGACGCGCCTGATTGACCCCGCGCCAGAACATGGAAGCGTCCACTCCCTGCAGCTGCTGGGGGAATAGCTGGGTCAACTTTGGGAAAATGTAAGTGAGGAACGGAAGAGAGCGGCCGATGATGTTCTCAAAAAAGCGGCTCTGACTCTCGTGAATGGCCATGGATACGCCGCCTGCCAGGAACGTGTTGTTGTACCGGTCGTCGCAGCCCAACTCATAAATGGCATGACCACCCTCGTGAATCACAGAGAACAGGGAAGAGGCGACGTTCCTCTCATAATAATGGGTGGTGATCCGGACATCCTGGTTGTTGAAATTGGTGGTGTACGGGTGCTCCGATTCTGCGATTCCGCAATGGCTCCGGTCGATGCCCAGGACGGCCATGATGTAATCCGACAATTGCCGCTGCTGTTCCACGGGATAACTGCGATGCAAAAATGCACAGTCCATGGGTTCTGCTGCAGTCACCTTGGCAATGAGGGGCACCAGGGTTTTTTGCAACTGTGCAAAAAAACGGTCCAGGGTTTCCATGGTGAGTCCTTCCTCATATTCGTTGAGCAGGGCATCATAGGGCGCCAGGTCCGGATTGTAATATCCGGCAAATTTTTGATTATAAGCGACGATTTTTTCCAAATAAGGCGCAAAGGCCTGGAAATCGTTTTCATTTTTTGCCTTTTCCCAGACGGACTGGGCGTCGTTGATCAACACGTCGTACGCCACATATTCCTCTGGGGGAATTCGGGATATTTGGCTGTAGGATTTCCGGAAGAGCGCGACCTCCCGGCGGGCAATGGGGTCCAAATCCTGGATGTGCTCTTCCAGATCCGATAGAAGCGCGGCGTTTTCCGGGTTGGCCTGCAGACCATATATTACCTCGCTCAGGACGGCCATCGTCCGCCCCCTGCCCCGGGCCGTGTCCTTGGGCGCAGCGGTGGTGGCATCCAGGTACAGAACGCCCACTGCGTGTTGATAGGCTGCCAGCTTCTGCTCCAATGTCCGCAAAGCCTCCAGCGCAGAGGAAATACTGTGATATTTCATAAAAATCTCCTTTCTAATTGCTGCGTTTTTATGAATCATATCACATTTTTCTCTTCCCGTCAAATGGAGAAGGTTTGCAGGGTCCGGTCTTTTGCAAAGCAAACAGCGGAAAATAGGGGACTCCTTTTCTGGGGACGGCTGAAAAGCCTGTACCCCACATCAATCCTTTGTAGGACCGGAGCAACGACTCTCTGCACTGTCGTGCAGGCGGATGGTCCTCTCATGAAACGGTTACGTTCTATTTGTCTGTCTGAAAAGGGAAAGGCGGTTGCACTTTGTGTCGGAATGTGGTATCATAGCCTAGTGAAATCCTGTAGATTGGGAGGGGCTGTCCATGAAGGTGATGCGCTCGGTGGGCGATTTTTTACGTTCTGCATGGCAGTTTGTGTTTTGTTTTCGGAAGGTTTTTCTGGCCATTCCAGTCATTGTGATCGCCATTATATTAGCGAGGCAAAACGCTGCGGTGCTGCCGGAGCAAGTGGGACTCCTCTTATCGGAAGAGGGGACCTTTTCCATGTTGGTCAGCAAGCAGCAGGCGGTATACGGTCCGCTGCTGGTGACGGGAGTTGCTCTGATTTTTATGGCGGTTTCCAGGAAGGTATTTTATCCCTGGCTCATTTCCGTTGTGACCCTGGTTCTTCCGTTTTTGATTCGGCTTTTGAACCAATTTGGTTTTTAACCAAGCGGCGCCTGCAAGCCGCTTTCAGGAGGTGTATTTGTGAAACGGCAGAGAAAATCAAAGGATTGGTTTAACATTGAATACCGCCGCGTACAGAATAAGAAGCTTGTGGTAACGGTGTACGTCTTGCTTCGTCTCTCTGTGATTGTGATGCTGGTAGCGCAGATGTTCAACGGCAATTTTGAAAATGTGTACACGTGTATCCTTGCGTTGCTTTTATTTTCTCTTCCGTCTCTGATTGAACGGCGGCTGCATATCGATCTGCCGGATACTCTGGAAATCATCATTCTTTTGTTTATCTATGCTGCCGAGATTTTAGGGGAAATTCAGGAGTATTATGTGATCATCCCCTTTTGGGACGACATTCTTCATACGTTAAACGGCTTTTTATTTGCAGCAGTGGGATTTTCTCTGGTCAATATCCTAAACCGAAACAAGCGAGTCATGCTGGAGCTGTCCCCGTTTTATATGGCAGTGACGGCCTTTTGCTTTTCCATGACCATCGGCGTTCTGTGGGAGTTCTTCGAGTGGGGCGTCGACACCTTTATGGCAAAAGATATGCAGAAAGACACTGTGCTGCAAGCCATCCACTCTGTGACCTTGCATCCGGAAGGAAGAAATATTCCGGTTCATATTCGGGATATTGCAGACGTCATCCTGGTCCATTCCGACGGGACCCAGACGGCGTTGGGCGTGGGCGGTTATTTGGATATCGGTCTGATTGATACCATGAGTGATCTGCTGGTCAATTTCATTGGCGCAGTGGTTTTCTCCATTATCGGCTTCTTCTATGTCAAGTCCCAGGGAAAGGGAAAATTGGCCAAGCAATTTATCCCCCAGATGATGGAGGATGAACCGGAACCCCAGGAGGAATGATCATGGAGCCTCTATGTCAAAAGTGTTTCCTGCAGCTTGCCGCTCCCAGCGAGGAAGATCCTCGGGATGAAAAGCAGCGTCTTCTGGATGCGCTCCCCGAGGATTTCGGCCGGATCCGAATGGCGTTGCCTGTGATGCGGCAGCTGCATTCGGCCTGCCGGGAGGGCGGCTGGCAAATAACTGTGACTTTGTCTTGGACCGGTTCCGGCTGGGAAGCGGTGAATTTAGAGCCCGGCGACACATCCGGGAAGAATTACGGCATCTGTGTGGACTTGGGCAGTACCACCATATGCATGCGTTTGGTAGACCTCTCCAGCGGCCGGACCATGGGGCAGGTCAGCGCATACAACAAGCAGATTGATTTCGGGGAGGATATCCTGACCCGGGTCTTTTCCAGCAAAGATTCTCCTCAGACCTTAGAGGCGCTTCGTCAGGCGACGCTGGACACGTTTCGAGAGGCCTTGGGGCAATTGGAGGAGCAAACCGGCTATCCTGTGAAATCCTGCGGCGCGATGACGGTGGCGGGGAATACGACCATGATGCACTTTTTATTTGGGCTGGATGCCTTCGGCGTCTTTGCCGCGCCCTATGCGCCGTGCGCCATGCGTTTTGATCCGTATCCGGCCCGAGATGCGGGAATTCCGCTGGACGGTTACTTGTACTGCTATCCCTGCCGGGCGAACTATTTGGGCGGCGATATCATCAGCGGCTTAATCGCCACCGGCCTGATCCGGGAATCGGAAATATGCGTCTTTTTGGATATCGGCACCAACGGCGAATTGGTAGTTGGAAATCGGGAATTTTTAATGGCCGGAGCCGGTGCGGCCGGTCCCGCTTTGGAAGGCGGCGTGGTCAAGACGGGCATGCGCGCCGTGGAAGGCGCCGTCAGCTATGTGCGCATGGAAGGGGAAAAATTTTACCTGACGGTCATTGGCGGCGGCGCTCCCAAAGGAGTGTGCGGCAGCGGAATTGTGGATCTGATTGCCCAGCTGTATTTAAACGGCAAGATTGACTTGCGTGGAAAATTCATCCCGGAATCCGGCGGCTTAGAGCAGCGGGAAGGGGAGTGGGCCGTCTGCTACGCGCCGGGACTCTATTTCTATCAGAGCGACATCGATGCATTCCTCCGGACCAAAGCTGCAGCCAACACGATGGTGGAATACATGCTGGATGCGTTGGGCGTATCTCTGGACCAGGTGCACAAATTTTACGTGGCCGGAGCGTTCGGTACATTTCTGGATCCGGAGTCTGCCGTTACGGTCGGTTTGTACCCGGACTTGCCCCGGGACCGAATCATCAGCGCCGGGAATACCTCCTTGGAAGGAGCACACCGGCTTTTGTGTGATCGGCATTCCTTGGAGGAAGCGGACCGGATCTTAAATACCATGGAATACGTGCAGTTCGGCGAAGTGGCCGATTTCATCGACCGCATGGCCGCAGCCGGCGCCATTCCTCACACGGACTTGTCGCGCTATCCTTCCGTACGGCGAAAATTGATGGCCAGGGGGTTGCTATAAGACACATCCGAAGAGCACCTCTGTGTAAACCATATCGCAGCACAACCTGGTTCACACAAATCAGATATGGAATCGGAAAGGAGTGGCGCAACGCAAACGCCACTCCTGTTTTTGCCTGAATCCCTCCTCCTGGAAGCTGCCGTTGCCATGGCACCCTGCGCCTCATTCGTAACACGTTTCAACGGAATGATACAGCTGATAGTAAAGCGGCGAAGTTCTCATCAGCGTTTCGTGATCCCCCATGGCTTGGATTTTTCCGTCCTGCAGGACAATCATTCTGTTGCAGAAGCCAATGGAGGCCATAGTGTGCGTGATGATAATTGCTGTTTTATCCCGTATTTCTCTCTCAAACAAATCAAACAGCTGGTATTCCGAAACCGGATCGATTTGGGAAGTCGGTTCGTCCAGTATCACAAAATCGCGATCCCGGTATAGCATTCTGGCCGCGGCAAGTTTCTGCCATTGTCCGCCGGACAAATCAGTCCCACCGAATTCCCGTGCACACAGGACATCCAGAATTCTGTCCGGTTCTCCCTGTTCTGCAAGGTCCAGAGAGACCTTTTTCAGCATCTCTTCTGCCCGGTCTTTTTCCTGGGAGATGTCCGAACGCCTTTCTTGTTCGCTGATTCGAACGTTATTAAAAATGGTTTCCTTGTACCTGTTGAAGTTTTGAAACATCACGCTGGCGATTTTGTGATCTAATTTGTTGACAGGATTTCCATTCATAACAAGGGAGCCCTCTGTCGGCTGATACAGGCCGAGCAGAATTTTCGCCAGTGTACTTTTGCCACTGCCGTTGTATCCCACAATTGCAATTTTGTCGTTTTTGTGAATGGTAAAGCTGATATCTTGAAGCGCCGCTTGCTGTGCGTTTGGGTAGGTGAAGGAGACATTCTGTAAAGACACCGTGGACAACGCTCCTTCTGCAGTACTTTCTTCTGCCTCAATCGATTGGCTGTTCATCATATTGATGAACGCATGCAGCAAGGGAAGCTTCTCATGGTACTCCGCAATTCTGGATACAAGCGCTTCATCCATCAGGCTATATACGTCATCCAAGGAATAGAAAATAGCGCCAAATGCACCAATGCCGATCACACCGGTCGTAAGCCGCTGCATCAGAAGGCCGATCACTGCCAGAAAACCTGCCAGTGTGATCACCTTCGTGATCAGATCCAGCACAAGCTGTTTTCGGTTGGACGAAATGTAAAACCGGTTATACTCCTGCCTCGCTTTCCGGTACTTTTCATAAAAATACGGGAACAAGCGGTTTACCCGGACCTCTTTTAAGTAGGAAGCATCGGAAAGATACTTGGCATATTCTTCCTTTCTGCGCTGCGGCCCCACTGCGCGATTGTGCAGCTGCGTATGGATTCGTTTTTTCATCTGATTTGTGATGAGGACAGGCCCTGCAATGAAGGCAAAGATCGCAAGCAACCCGGGGTCCTGTTTTGCCAGATAAATGGAAATGGTCACAAAATATGGGATGTACATGGTGAACATATCCATAATCACATGCAGCATACCTCTGCCTGCAACCGCGCCCTCCAGCGCATTCCGGTAAAGATTTAGCTTGTCTTCATCCTCAAACGTGATCGCGCTCACTTTGCCAAACTTCTGGTTGTACAGATAAATAAAATGTGCGGCGCACCTGTTGTAATATAGATTTCCGATGTAACCGTTGAGGATTTCCAATCCTTCCGAGCCATATTTATACAGAAACAGAACCAGCAGAGACCCAAGCAGCGTGCGCATATTTACAGCCGATGGTGTTCCAACCATGACGGCCGCATGGTTAAAAACATTTTGCAGCTGTGCGACGAAAAGACCGAGCAGCACAGAGCTTGTGATAGACATCACATACTGCAGAACAAACCGGAGTGGATTTACCTGGATGATTTCCCAAAAGATGCCCGGTATGCTGTACGTTTTTTCACATCTTCGTTTCATGGTACCAACTCCTTTGCCGGACAAACATAGTAAAATACGCGGACCTGTGCTCCATCAGCTCCTGATGAGATCCATGTTCGACAAGGCGGCCCTCATCCAGGACCAGAATTTCATCCTGCTCCTTGGTATTGCCCAGCCTGTGCGTGATTAGAATGGTGGTATGTTCCCGGAATATTTGATTGTATATCTCATACAGTCGCCTTTCGCTGATTGGGTCCAGCGAACTGGAGGGCTCGTCCAGTATGAATACCCGGGCATCGGATACCGCGCCTCTTGCGATGGCAATTTTCTGCCATTGCCCCCCGGAAAGGTCCACGCCGTCCCCGTCGATTTTTCCCAGGGGGGTATGCATTCCGTCCTTGAGCTGCCGGATCTCTTCTAAAATACCAAGCCGGTCTAAAATCTCCTCTGCTTGCCGTTCTTTGTCTGCGTGGTCGGCACGTTCTAGCAGGATATTCTCCTTTACAGTCAGCGCGTATTTTGCATAGTCCTGAAATACCGCCGAAAAAATGGTTCGGATCTCATCTCGCGAAAGCGCGCGGATGTCGGTTCCGTTGATCAGAATCTCTCCCTCATATTCCTCGTACAGCCCCAGGAGCAACTTCACAAGGGTGGTCTTGCCGGCTCCGTTTTTCCCGATGACGGCATAGTGCTTTCCTTCCTGGAATTCAAAAGAAAAGTCTTTTAATACGTAGTTGTCGCAGCCGGGATAGCGGAAGGACAGGCTTTTCACCTGGATATGGATCTTGTCTTTGGAAACCGTTTTTCCGTTTTCCGCATCCAAAACAGTATCCAATTTCATAAACGCATCAAAATCATCCAGATACAATTGGTTCTCAGACAGATCATCTATGATGTAGGAAAAATTCCATGACATGAAATGGACCAGGTTGTACAGCTGAGTCACAATCACAATGTACACGCCCAGCGAGAGGCTGCCGTTGCGCATGGCTGGAATTAAAATACCGCTGAGCAATGTGGTCAGCGCTGCAACGGCGGCCATGACGGCAAGGATTTTGAGATGGTTTCGCTTGGATGCTTTTCGTTCCTTCTCTATTGCGTTTTGGTATCTGACCTTCCATTTTTCGTTGAAAAAGGCGCAATAGCCAAATGCCTCCCGCTCGTTTGCGTATTCTCTGTCTGAAAGAATCTGACGGTAATTTCTGGCGCGGCGGAATTCCTGATTGGATTCGGCATATGCTGCATAGTTGTCTTCTCCAATTTTGCGATATAAAGGCGCCAAACAGATGAAAACTGCCAGTAGAACCAACCCTGTCCCAATATTCTTGGTGAGTACAATCAGAAACATACTTCCAATCCTGACGAGTAGTCCGGCCAATTCCAGAATTTTGGAAAATCCCTCTGCAAATTTCTTTCCGATGCCATCCTTTACCTGAAAAATCAAATCGTTGCTCTCGTTGTTTTCCAGCACGGCATATTGGATGCGGGAGAGCTTGGAGTAAAACCGGTCTTCCATGCCGTTGTTCAGGCGGATCGTAAATTTATAATTGAGGTAACTCTGCACGGCGCCTAGCCCATATTCCAGCAGATAAACAGAGAAAATCTGGCAAACATCCCACAGCACGCTCTGCATGCTCCGCTTCTGAAAAAGCATGACGTCATCTATCAATCTGCCGACTGCAAGAACTTTCCACACCGGCATGGCGTTGACCAAGATATTCAGCAGAATCATCCAACTTGTATACAGTCTGCTCTCCCGCCACGCATTTTGAATATACCGGATATTTCCAATTGCTGTTTTCAACATAATTTAAAAAGGCAGCTGTCGTATCTGGAAACATACAACAGCTGCCATCCTCCTTTAGTACATAGAAACGCCTTGAGATGCGTTCATTTTTACGGATTGGGGGCAGAATTCCGGGTTCGCTTATAGGGAAAAATCCTCCTGGTCATACTTGGAAAAATCCAATGCTTTTCTGCGGGGAGGAACGCGCTTCAGAGGATCATAGCGAAAGCGCCTACAGGAGATGTCTTCCTGAAGCAAGCCTTTTTTGCTGCATACGATTTGCAAACCGTCTACGCAGACGCCGTGCGTACAGTAGCGGCAGGAGCGCGGCATCTTTTTTCGAAACAGCATAAGCGTTTCCTCCCATCTGCTTTTTTGTTATTATATATCAAAAGCCTCTTCATTTCCACCCTTTTTTCGTAGCCGTATGCACCAAATACCCACAATGCTCAAAAACAGGGCGGTGACAATACCGGTAGCCCGCAAAAGACCGGCGTGATTGGGGAAGGCGGCAGCGGTTAAGACGCGGGGAAGCCAACTGGGAAACAGGACCTGAATGCCCCAGGTAAGCAGGACCGCAATGGTCCCCTGGAGAATCTTGCCGGGTAAATAGCATCGCCCGGTTAATCCATACGGGGCGAGGACGGATTTGGTTTGCAGCCAGACACACAGGCCGCCAAAGGCCAAAAATCCGGAGGCCATGCAATACCGGAGTCCGGCGGCTTCCAATTGGGGGAGCAAGCTGCACCCGCCGGAGAGCTCCAGAAGTCCCGCCATGCCGATTTTTACGGCAGGAGCCAGCCAAGTGCCCAGAGCCTGCTCCAGAAACGCCGCGATGACCTGGAATAAAATGATATAACCGCAAATCAGCCCCATGGTTTTGATTGCCCCGGTCATGGCGGACGGAAGGTCCAACCCGGTTGATGATTCCAGGGCGGCCTTTCGGCGCGGGGTGGTCACAGCCGGTCCTTTGGGCCGGAGAACCAGACCGGTGAGCAGGGCGGAGACGATGTGAACGCCGAACAAAACGGCGGCAACTTTCCCGCTGCCGAACAGTCCGCCGACCATGCCGAATATGAACGCAGGACCGGCGTTGCTGCAAAAGCCCAAGAGCCGCTCGGTCTCTTCTTTGGTTAATTGCCCGCTTGCATACAGGGAGGCGGCGGTTTGCGCGCCGACGGGATACCCGCTGAGCATTCCCAGAACCAGAGCCGAGGCGCCCTGGGGCGGCAGGCCGAAAATGGGCTCCATAATGGGTCCTACCGCACGCGTGCACCACTGGGCCGCTCCGGAGCGAAGGAACAGACGGGCTGCGACTAAAAAGGGGAACAAGGAAGGCACGACCGTTTGCAGACACAGCTGCAATCCTTCCGCGGCAGAGGAAACAGCAGTTTTCGCGTCCAGAATCAGAGCCAAAATACCGAAAAAGCTGAAAAGGGCCGGTATGACGGAGGCCCATCGGGAGGATTGTTGTTTCACTTCCATCACCTCAAAAGAATCTATGCGTCCAGGTCAAGTCTTTTGCAGCGGCGCATATATTTTTATGGACACGCGGAGGAATTCCCTCTGGTGGATTAGGGCAAGGATGTGATGCAGTTTTGAAGAAAGGCCGATCCATGCTCCGTCTGATGGCGGAGGCGGCGGATGCTCCCCAGGAGCTGCTGCCCGGCGTGCCGTTGATTGAAATCACTGGAGCCGGACGCGTGCTGATTGAAAACCACGGCGGTGTGACGGAATATGAAACCGACCGGATTCGGGTACGCCTTCGGTTTGGCGCGGTTGTGATCCGTGGAAGCCGCCTGAAAATCACCCGGATGAGCAAATGTCAGCTGGTCATTTCTGGAAATTTGACAGGACTTGACCTAGAGAGGGGGAATGGGAGTTGAACCGGATTTTGGCCTATGTATTTGGAACGGTTCAGGCGGAGCTGATCAGCGCAGATCCGGCGGCAGCGCTTACCTATTACGGCGCCCAGGGCCTCAGACTTCGGGAGCCGGAATTGACGGCGCCTTTGACCCTTACCATGACCATGGACAACCGGACCTGGCGCCGGTTGGAGCAGCTGGCCCAAAGCAGGGGAGACCGCTGCCGGTGTCTGTCCCGGCGGGGACTGGCTGTCAGCTTGGCGCAAGGCAAACGTCGGCTCCCTTTTTGGATTGCTTTGGCATTCCTATTTTTGGCCGTCTTGTACGCGCCGAACCGGGTCTGGTTTGTGGAGGTGGAGGGAAATGGATCGATCCCGGACCGGCAGATTCTGGCAGCGGCGGAGGAATGCGGGGTCAAGTTTTGGGCAAAGGCCGGAGAGATTCGCAGTGAGCAGGTAAAAAACAAGATTTTAAATTTGGTGCCGGAGCTGCAATGGGCAGGGGTCAATTTTTCCGGCGGTGTGGCGATTGTCTCCGTCCGGGAGCGGCTGCCGGAGGAGGCGGTGCGGGATCGCAGCACGGTAACCAATGTGGTCGCCGCCCGGGACGGCGTCATTGTCTCCATGAGCGTTTTAGGCGGTCAATCGGTGTGTCGGGTTGGGCAGGCGGTCCGGGCAGGGGAGCTTTTGGTAACAGGCTGCGTCGACCAAACAACGCATACCCAGTACACCCATGCCGATGCGGAGATTTATGCGCTGACTCAGCGGACGATACAGGCGGTTTATCCCCAAACTGCAGTGCAAAAGGTCTATACCGGCCAGGTGATCCGCCGGTACAGTCTGATTGTAGGAAGAAAAAGAATAAATTTATCCGGAAACAGTGGAATTTCCGATGCCACTTGTGATAAAATGACAGAGACAAAAACCTTGTCCTTGCCAGGGGGCTACAGCTTGCCGGTGAAGCTGGAAATCGAGACGTTGCGGCCGTACCGGACGGTGGAGGTGCAGGTGTCTCAGACCTTGGCGGAGGACGCTCTCTGCAGCTATGCCAGGCAGGCTGCGCTGTCCGAGATGATTGCCGGAGAAATTCTGGGGCAGACGCCTGCGTTGCGGGAAGAATCCGGTTTGTATTGGATGGACATGACCTATGCCTGCCGGGAGATGATTGCCCGGCAACGTCCGGCAGAATTGTTTGAAGGTGAAAGTACAAATGACTGAACGAATTGTAAATGTGGAACGCGTAGAAGACCTGATCAGCGTCTTCGGCTCTCTGGATGAAAACATTCGCCGCATTGAGCAGGAGTTTGACGTCCAGATTTTAAACCGTGGCGCCGATTTGAAAATCTCCGGTGAGGAAGAGGCGACAGACCAGGCTGTGCGGACGGTGGAGGGGTTAATGGCTCTGGCCTCCAAAGGCGAGATTATTGATGAGCAAAAAGTCCGGTACCTCATCACCTTGGTCCAATCCGGCAACGACGACCAGGTAGCGCAAATGGCCCGGGATGTGGTATGTATTACGGCCAAGGGCAAACCGATCAAGGCCAAGACCATCGGCCAGCAGAAATATATGAAGGCCATTCAAAAAAACACCATCACCATCGGCGTGGGTCCGGCCGGTACCGGAAAAACGTATCTGGCTGTGGCGGCCGCCGTGGCCGCTTTTCGGGAGAGAACGGTAAACCGGATTATTTTGACCCGCCCGGCGGTGGAGGCGGGGGAACGTCTGGGCTTTTTGCCCGGCGATCTGCAGAACAAGGTAGATCCCTACCTGCGTCCCCTGTACGACGCTTTGTACGATATGCTGGGGCCGGAGACATATCAGAAGTATCTGGAGCGAGGCAGCATAGAAGTGGCGCCCCTGGCGTATATGCGGGGGCGCACACTGGACGACAGCTTTATTATTTTGGACGAAGCCCAGAACACCACCCGGGAGCAGATGAAAATGTTTCTGACGCGCCTGGGGTTTGGCTCCAAAATTGTGATCACCGGCGATGTGACGCAAATCGACCTACCGGAGGATAAGGTAAGCGGGTTGAAGGATGCCATCCGGATTTTGGACGGTGTGGCGGATATTGCCATCTGCACCCTCACCAGTGCCGACGTGGTACGCCATGCCCTGGTGCAGAAGATTATCAACGCATATGAAAAGGCAGACCAGCGCCGGAGCGAGGGGAAGGCCGCAGGGAAAAACAACTCCAGAGGAAATCGAAAATGAATGCGAAACTAAACATTGCTTTTGACCACCGCAGTCTCCTGGCGGTCCCCGTAACCCGTGTCATTCGCCAGTGTGTTCTGGCTACGCTGAAAGCGGAGCGTGTTCCGGTTTCCTGTGAGATTAACGTCCTGCTCACCGACGATTCCGGCATTCAAGCGCTCAATCTGGCCAGCCGACAAGTGGACAAGCCTACAGATGTGCTCTCCTTTCCCATGTTCCAATTGACGCCGGAGCAGCTGCCCCGAGATTGGAGACCGTATTTAGACCCTGGTACGGGGCTGTGCCCATTGGGAGATATGGCCATTTCCCTGGAGCGGGCCAGAGCCCAGGCGGAGGAGTTCGGCCATTCCGTCCGGCGGGAGGTGGGTTATCTCACCATTCACTCCATGCTCCACCTGCTGGGGTACGATCATCTGGATGAGGGTCCCCAGAAAGCCCGAATGCGGGCGCATGAAGAAACCGTCCTGCAGGCCGTCGGCCTGCACCGGTAGGGAGACGTCATATGAACGACGGCATTCGGTTTCAAAGGGCCGTGCCGGCCGACACGGCTTGCCTGACGGCGACTCGGAAAAAAGTCTGGGCATCGACTTATCGGGGGATTTACCCCGATTCTATGATCGATCAGTATGACTGGGAATTTCACATGGCCAAGGACCGGAAGAAACTGGAAGACCCCAGTCTTCACACATTTTTGGTGATGGACGGGGACAAATGCGTGGGGTATTTTTCCTACGGACCGGACGGGGAGGGGGCATTCTGCCTGTATTCTGCCTATCTCCTACCGGCGTACCAGCGCAAGGGACTGGGCCGCGCTATGCTGGCCCAGGCGGCTGCCGCTTGTCGGGCCCAGGGGTATTCCATATTTTACAACCACTGCAATCAGCACAACGCGCCGGCCCGCCGTTTTTATGAGGCCATGGGTGGCGTATTGACCTGGTGCAGCGACGTACATGAGAACCGGTCTGAGGATCAGTGCCGGTATGACTATGATTTGACCAGAGGAGAAAAGCTATGGCAAGCAAAACCGCGATGATCACCATTGTGGGACGTCCCAATGTGGGAAAGTCCACTTTGACCAACCGCCTGGTGGGCGAGAAGGTCGCCATTGTGTCCCACAAGCCTCAGACTACCCGCAACCGGATCTGCGGCATCGTCAATCGGGCGGATACCCAGTTTATTTTTGTGGATACGCCGGGCTTTCACAGGCCCAGGACCAAGTTGGGAGATTATATGGTCAACGTCACCCGGCAGTCGGTGTCCGATGTGGACGCGGTGATCTTGATGGTAGAGCCCATTGCTCATGTGGGCCGGCAGGAAGAGGCGCTGCTGAACCAGCTCCGCCAGGCCGGAGAGCCGGTGATCCTGGCCATTAATAAAATTGATACGGTGGAAAAGGATACCTTGCTGTCCGTCATCGCCCGATACCACAAAGAGCTGGAATTTGCCGCCGTTGTACCCATCTGTGCGAAAAGCGGAGATGGAATCGAGGAGCTACTCACCGAGTGCAACCGGTTTGCCCAGGAGGGGCCCCACTTATTTCCGGAAGACGCCACGTCCGATCAGCCCGAGCGGCAGATGATGGCGGAGATCATCCGGGAAAAGCTTTTGTGGTGCCTGGAGCGGGAGATTCCCCATGGCACGGCGGTGGAGATCACCCGATTTTCTGAGCGGGACGACGGTATCATTGATTTGGACGCTACCATATACTGTGAAAAAGCCAGCCACAAGGGCATTATCATCGGCAAACAGGGAGCTATGCTGAAGAAGATTTCCACCTTAGCGAGAGTCGACTGTGAGAAGTTTATGGGTACCAAGGTGTTTTTGACAACTTGGGTCAAGGTGAAGGAAAATTGGCGGGACAGTGACTTTTTGATCCGGAACTTTGGATATCAAAATGAATGATTTTCCTGGAATACCCGGTCGGCGCCGGCAAATCCTAAAGACAGATCGGTTTTTCAATGGGAGGGTACGGCATTGGAGGCAGAAAATCTGTGGCGGTGTTTTTTAGAAACCGGTGCGCCGGAGTATTACCTGTTGTACAAGGCGGCGGCAAAAGCGGAGGTAACCAATGTATTGGAAGACGCAGGGACTGGTTCTGCGAGAAGTAGCCTATCGAGACACGGACAAGTTGCTTACGGTTTTAACCCGGGACTGTGGGAAAATGACGCTGAAGGCCCGGGGGGTTCGCCGGTCCAGAAGCCCCATGAAAGCGGCGTGTCAGCTGCTGGCCTGCTCGGAGTTCACGGTTTTTGAATACCGTGGGATGAGTACCGTAAACGAAGCGCAGACGGTGGAGCTGTTCCCGGAGCTCCGCGCGGATTTGGAGCTTCTGTCTCTGGGCACCTATTTTGCCCAGGTGGCGGAGGTGCTCTCCCAGGAGGATGACCCCAATCCGGAGCTGTTGTCCCTGACTTTGAATGGACTGTATGCCTTGGGCAAGCTTCACCGGCCCCAGTTGCTGGTCAAAGGAGCCTTTGAGCTCCGGGCGGCCTGTCTGGCGGGCTACGCGCCGGATTTGGGAGAGTGCCGCATTTGTGGGAATCCAGAGCCCGACCGGTTCGTCCTGACCGGCGGCTGCTTGGAATGCGCAGGCTGCCACAGTACAGACGGAGTGCGCTTGCCGGTTACTCCAGGTATTTTGGCGGCGATGCGCTATGTGACGGATTGTCCCTCGTCTAAATTGTTTTCCTTTCAACTGCAGGATGCCTCTCTCCGGGCCTTCAGCGGCCTGGCAGAGCGCTATCTTTCCACGCAGTTGGAGCGCGGCTTTACCACATTGGATTTCTATCATTCTTTGTTTCCAGCTATGGATACTGGCGATGAAGGCCATGGACTAAGCCGTACATAAAACGAGGATGTCAAATATACTGCTTCATGGCGGGAAGAACTGCGGCGGGATCTCTGCGCCGCAGAGTTGTGGAGATATACGATTCGGAGTATGACCAATCTAACCGGCTTTTTGTGTCAAGCTCCGGTTGAAAAGCAATAGGAGAATGATATGTCGGAATTGTATGAAAAATCGACTCAAAAATTGGAGCTGGACCGGGTCCTGGAGATGTTGGCCCAGTGTGCCGGCTCGGAAGATGGCAAAATTGCCTGCCGGGAGCTGCGCCCCGCTACAGACCTGGAGGAGGTGCAGGAGCTTTTGGCGCAAACTTCTGCGGCCTGTACCATGTCTGCCGTACAGGGCGCGCCTGGTTTTTCTGATGCAAAAAATGTGAATGCCGCTTTGGAACGGGCGGACCGAGGGGGCAGTCTGTCCACCACAGAGCTGCTTCACATTGCAGGCGTTCTGCGCAATGCCAGATCGGTCAAGCACTATTGGAGCGAGGATATGGAGCCCAACGTGCTCACACCCTTGTTCCAGGCGCTGACGCCCAATAAATATTTGGAGGACCGCATCACCGGCGCCATTTTGTCGGAAGAGGAGATTGCCGATGCTGCGAGCCCCGCTCTATCGGATATTCGCCGCCATATGCGTCAGCAGAGCGCAAGGATTCGGGAGAGCCTGCAGAAAGTGATTTCTTCTCCGGCTTATTCCAAATACCTGCGGGAGCCCATTGTAACCATCCGTCAGGGCCGTTACGTCGTTCCGGTGAAAAGCGAATGCAAAAACGAGGTGCCGGGTTTGGTCCATGACGTCTCCGCCACCGGTTCCACCTTTTTTATTGAACCAATGTCGGCAGTGAATGCCAACAACGCTCTGCGAGAGCTGGCAATGAAGGAGAAGAAGGAAATCGAGCGGATTCTGGCGGAGCTGTCTGCCGAAGCGGCGGCGCATCGGGAGGACATTTCCGAGAATTACCGGCTGTTAACCCAGCTGGATGTGATCTTTGCCAAATCCAGGCTGTCCTACCAAATGCGAGCCGGAGCGCCTATTATGAATGATGCGGGTGAAATTGACTTAAAAAAGGCGCGGCATCCGCTGATTGACCCGAAGATTGTGGTACCGGTGAGCCTGCGCCTGGGCACGGATTTCGACTGCATGATCATCACAGGACCTAACACAGGCGGAAAAACGGTTACCTTGAAAACCATCGGCCTTTTGACCCTGATGGCAGAGTGCGGCCTGCACATTCCGGCTGGAGACGGCAGCCGCCTGTCCACCTTCGACCGGGTTTTGGCGGATATTGGCGATGAGCAATCCATCCAGCAGTCCCTGTCCACCTTCTCATCGCATATGCGCACGATCGTAGATGTGACAGGCCAGTGTGATAACCGGTCTCTCATTTTATTCGACGAGTTGGGTGCAGGTACCGATCCGGCCGAGGGCGCCGCGTTGGCCATGGCCATTATTGAATTTTGCCGGACCATGGGAAGCCGGGTGGTTGCAACGACCCATTACGCCGAGCTGAAGCTCTATGCTATGCGCACACCGGGTGTGATCAACGCCTCCTGTGAATTTGACGTGGAGACGCTTCGCCCGACCTACCGGCTGCTCATTGGAATACCCGGCAAATCCAATGCCTTCGCGATTTCCAGAAAATTAGGCCTGTCGGAGGAAATTATAAAAAAAGCCGGAGACATGGTCAGTCAAAGCGACAAAGACTTTGAAGATGTTCTGTCCCAGCTGGAGGCCCAACGGCAGCAGATGGAAGCGGCCCGAAAGGAGGCCGAGCGTCTTCGCCAGGAGACTCAAAAGATTCACAATGAGAGCGAAGTCTTTCACGCTCAAATTCAAAAGGAGCGGGACAAAGCTGTTGAGAAAGCGCGCCGGGAGGCCCAGGGAATCCTGGACGATGCTCGCCGTACGGCCAATCAGGTTTCGGAGGAGCTGAAACAGCTGCGAAAGCAGATGCGCGATGCGGCAGACGCCCAGGGCATCAATCAGCGGCAGGCAGATCTGCGCCGGAACCTCCATGAGGCGGAAGAGCGGTTGGCTGCCCACCATCAGCCGGTGGAGCGGCCCAAGCCCACCAGAGCCATTCAATTGGGCGATACGGTGGAACTGCTGAAGCTGGGGACTAAGGCCAGCGTGATTGCCATTCAGAAAGACGGTACGTATACGCTTCAGGCGGGGATTCTGAAAATGACGGTGAAACCAGAGGAGGTATACCTTCTGGAAGATGCCAATCAATTCCAGGTAAAAAAGGAGCGGCCTGCGCACTCGGGCCGGGAAATGAGAACTGCCGCCATGTCCAGCGAGATCGATCTGCGCGGCATGGACGCCATAGAAGCGACCTGTGTGTTGGACCGGTTTTTGGATGAGGCCATGCGCGCCAATTTATCCACCGTTCGGATTATTCACGGAAAAGGAACCGGAGCGCTGCGCTCTGCGGTGCAGGAGGATTTGCGCCGGAATAAATTTGTCAAAAAGTTTCGTCTCGGCACGTACGGCGAGGGGGAAGACGGGGTGACGATTGCAGAATTTAGTTGACTTTTGGCGTAAATTTGGTATGATACTAGATGAAGCATGTAAATGCTGTAAGGGACTGCATTCAAGGAGTGAGATCGAACATGTATAAACAGCAGACGGTGGTAAAAAATCCTTCCGGCCTGAGCAACGAGCAGGTCACCTATTTTGTTCAGAAGGCAAACGAGTATCGGTGTAACATCTGGGTGGAATTAGGGAATAAGAAGATGAATGCCAAGAGTCTCCTGGGCATTATGTCGATGTGCATTGGGACAGGTGCCAGTGTCACAATTTCTGCCGACGGCCCCGATGAGCAGGAGGCGGTTGCCACCCTGTGCGGTATGCTGCAGCGGGATATTCTGTGAGAATTTCGGCTATAACTGCCTCAGGCCTGGCCGCTTTTCGGCCGCTGAGGCAGTTTTGCTGTTCTGGGTGTTGATTCGTATGACGTTTGAAGAACTAAAAGACAAGGCCTTGACGCTGCCGCTTTCTCCCGGAGTGTATGTGATGCGGGACGCGGCCAATCGGGTCATTTATGTTGGAAAAGCGAAAAAGCTGAAAAACCGAGTGAGTCAATATTTTCAGGATTCCGCAGCTCATACGCCTAAAACCAAGGTCATGGTTTCTAAAATCGACCACTTTGACGTGATTGTGGCGGCCTCCGAGTTTGAGGCCCTGGTTCTGGAATGCTCCCTGATCAAACGGTACATGCCCAAATATAATATCCTGCTGAAAGACGACAAGGGATACCCCTATTTGAGGTTGGATATGACAGAGGAGTACCCCAAGATCACTTTGGTCAATAAATTGGCCCATGACGGCGCCGCTTACTTTGGCCCTTACGGCAGCAGAGGAATGACACAGAATGTTTTAGACTCTATCCGCCTGGCCCTCAAGCTTCCGGGATGCAACAGGCAATTTCCCAGAGACCTGGGAAAGGACAGACCTTGCTTAAACTATCATTTAAATCAATGCCGGGGCTGGTGTCAGCTGAGCCGGAGTCCGGCGGAATACCGGGATACCATGGAGCAGGCCAAGCTTCTCCTGAGCGGCAACTACCAAAAGCTGGCGCAGGAGCTGCGCGATCAAATGCTGGAGGCCTCGGAAAACCTGGAATTTGAGCGGGCGGCGGAGCTTCGGGACCGTCTGAAAGCGATAGAAGCCCTGGGGCAAAAACAGCTGGTGACCGCCGGCTCCCTGGCGGATACGGACGTAATCGGGTTTGATCAAACAGCGGCCAAGAGCTGCTTTGTTGTGCTGCACTACTCTGGGGGGAATCTCCTGGATAAAGAGTACGAAATCCACCCGTTCCAGGACAATCCGGCGGCGGCGGTGTCCAGCTTGGTCAAGCAGTACTATTTGGCGCGGGGCATCGCCCCGAAAATCGTTTTACTCCCGATGGAGATGGAGGACAGCGGCCTTTTCTCAGATTTGATGCTCCAGAACACCGGACGCCGCACCCATTTCCGGGTCCCGCAGCGGGGAGACAATGTCCAGATGGTCCAATTGGCCCGAGAAAATGCGTTACAAGAGGCCGAACGGGTCACCAGCAGAGAGGAACGGATTTCTGGTACGCTGCAGCTTCTGGGGAAGATGCTGTCTTTGAAGCAGCCTCCCCGGCGGATGGAGTCCTTCGACATTTCCAATATAGCCGGGACGGATATCGTCGCTTCCATGGTGGTGTTTTTGGATGGAAAGCCCTCCAAAAAAGATTATAAGCGGTTTAAGGTGGAGGGGCTGGAGGATCAGAACGATTATGCCTCCATGCAGCAAGTGGTGACGCGCCGTTTTGTCCGCTACCAGAAGGGGGACGCCGGCTTTGATCAAGGGCCGGATCTTCTGCTGATTGACGGTGGAACGGTACACGCAGAGACCGCCAGGCGCGCTCTGGAGGCCCTGGAGCTTTCATTCCCGGTGTTTGGCATGGTAAAGGATCACAAGCACCGAACGCGGGCTCTGGTGACCCCGGAGGGGGAGGAGATTGCTCTGGATGGAGCTCCGGCCGTATTCGCCCTGATTGGTACCATACAGGAGGAAACACACCGATTTGCCATCACCTATCACCGGGAGCTTCGTAGTAAGCGCCTGCGCTACTCCCAGCTGGATCAAATACCCGGGATCGGACCCAAGCGGAAAGAAGCGCTTTTACGCCGATTCCAGTCTCTGACGGCAATCGGACGGGCGAGCCTGCAGGAGCTGCAATCGGTCTTGCCGGCGGATGCGGCGGCAGAGGTGTACGCACACTTTCACAAGGAGGAGCCACCATGCGAGTGATTACTGGAACGGCCCGGGGCATTCAACTGAAAACGCCGACGGGGTTCCTCACCCGCCCTACGGCGGAACGGGTGAAAGAGGCGCTGTTCAGCGCCATTCAGTTCGACATACCGGGCGCCCGGGTGTTGGATTTGTTTGCCGGAACCGGACAGCTGGGAATTGAAGCGCTGAGCCGGGGAGCGGCGCGGGCCGTCTTTGTAGATATGCGGCTCGACGCGTGCCGGCTGGTCCGGGAAAATCTGCGGCGGACCGGATTGTCCGACCGTGCCGCTGTGGTGCAAGGGGGTTATCTCCGCTATTTGGAGCACAGCAAAGATACGTTTCATATCATTTTTTTGGACCCGCCCTATGCAGAAGCTTTCTTAGAAAATGCGCTGGAAAAGATATCAGAAATTGACATTTTGGACAAGCATGGTATAATAGTGACGGAGCGGCCGGAGGGAAAGGAGCTTACGTGCAGCCTGCCCGGATTGGAGCGGTCGCGGGACTATCAATACGGAAAAACCTTGATTTCGATTTTCCGAAAACAACAGTCTGAGGATGAAATATGAAAATTGCCATTTATCCCGGTAGCTTTGATCCGGTGACCAATGGGCACCTGAATATCATCCGGCGCGCCGCCAACATTTTTGACAAGCTCATTGTTTGCGTCATGGTCAATGCGGGGAAAAAGCCGCTGTTTACCAGAGAAGAGCGGACCGAGATGCTCCGCCGGGTCACACGGGATTTGCCCAATGTGGAGATCGATCATGCCGACGAGCTCCTGGCCACCTACGCCAAGCGGCGGGGCAGCTGTGTTGTGGTAAAAGGTCTGCGGGCGACATCCGACTTTGAAAACGAGTTTCAGATGGCCCTGATCAACCACAAGATTAACCCGGAGTTGGACACCATGTTTCTGACCTCGGAGCATCAGTACATGTATTTGAGTTCTAGTACGGTAAAAGAACTGGCGTATTACGATGTGGATTTACAGGATTTCTTGCCAGCGGAGATTATACCGGACTTTCAAAAACGCATTCAATCTATGAAAATACAAGGAGGATCAACCCATGCATGACAACGGCATCGAAGAATTGATTACAAAATTATATGATATGGTGCAAGATGCACGTTCCCTTCCTCTTGGTGCCGATAAGTGCATTGTGGAGCGGGACAAAGTGCTGGATATGCTGGATGAAATCAGCAATCAGCTGCCCGGAGAGCTGAAGCAGGCGAAGACCATTGTGGATTCCCGCAATGAATTGATTGCTAAGGCGAAACGAGAGGCAGAAGGCCTGGTGCGGCAGGCTCAATCCCAAGCAAAGCAGCTGGTTTCCCAGGAGGCGACCTATAAAGAGGCGCAGGTACAGGCGGAAGAAATGATTCGCAACGCACAGAGCAAGATCAAGGAGCTCAAGCAAGTCACCAATGACTATGTGGACGATTCTCTGAAGCGCACGGAGGAAGCCATTGCAGAGGCGCTTGGGGAAATTCGCGAGTCCCGCAGCCGTTTCCGGAAATTGGTGAATCCCCAGGAACGGGCGGCTTCTCCCATTATTGAGGATGTGTAAAAACTGAAAAAATGGAGCTGCAGCAACCAAAAGGCTGCAGTTCCTTTTTTCTGGATATGCGGAAGGAACGCAAAAACGATTGGCATTTTGTGGCTTTTGCCACTTTACGCTCTCCGAAAAATGTAATAAAATAGACCTATCACACAAGGATGGGAAATGCTATGGCAGAGAATTTTGAAACCAAATTTGCAATGGCCCGAAGGCGGTATATTGAAACTCAATTTGGGCAGTTAAACCCTATGCAGCGTCAGGCTGTCCTGACCACAGAAGGACCGTTGCTTCTGCTGGCCGGTGCTGGAAGCGGAAAAACCACGGTGCTCATTCATCGAATTGCCAACCTAATCTCTTATGGCTGCGGCAGCGACAGCGCGGAAGTGCCCTGGGGCGTGGCGGAGGAGGATCTGCAATTCTTGGAGAGCTTGGGCCAAACTGTAACAAAAGAAGAAAAAGAGCGCGCCGACCGGCTCTGTGCCCTGCGCCCGGCGGCGCCTTGGAGCATCATTGCAATTACCTTTACCAATAAGGCTGCCAATGAGTTGAAGAGCCGCCTGGAGGCGGCTGTGGGGCCCAGAGCATACGATGTATGGGCTATGACCTTTCATTCGGCTTGCTGCCGGATTTTGCGGCGGGAAATTGAGCGTCTGGGTTACAGCCGTAGTTTTACCATTTATGACACGTCGGATTCCGAGCGTGTCATGAAGGATGTCATAAAGTCCATGAATTTGGATGACAAGGCCTTTCCTGCCAAATCGGTTCTGAGCATGATCAGCCGGGCCAAGGATCAGATGCAGTCTCCGGAGGATTTTTCCAAGACCGCACATGCCAGTGGCGATTATCGTCTGGAAAAAATTGCCACAGCCTATGAAACTTATCAAAAACGGCTGAAGGCCAACCACGCAGTCGATTTTGACGATATCATATATTTGACCGTGGAAATTCTGGAAAATTTCCCCGAGGCCCGGGAATACTACCAGAAGAAGTTTCGCTACGTACTCATTGACGAGTACCAGGATACCAATCATCTGCAATACCGTTTGGCGAAGCTGTTGGCAGGCGGACGGGAAAATATCTGCGTAGTAGGTGACGACGATCAAAGTATTTACCGGTTTCGGGGTGCGACCATTGAAAATATTTTAAATTTTGAACAAGAATATCCCGGCGCCAGAACCATCCGCCTGGAGCAGAATTACCGCTCCACGCAAGCTATTCTAAACGCGGCCAATGGCGTGATCGCCAACAATCAGGGGCGAAAGGGAAAAACGCTTTGGACGGACAACGGTTCGGGTGAGCCGATCCTGATTTATGAGGCGTACAACGAAAGCGAAGAGGCCAACTTTGTCTCAGGCCAGATTCTGGCTAGATCGCACGGGCATGGTTTTCGGGACTTTGCCGTTTTGTATCGGACCAACGTGCAGTCCAACGCCCTGGAATATTCCTTCAAGAGAAATGGCATCCCATACCGCATCATTGGCGGAACGCGATATTTTGACCGGGCTGAGGTAAAGGATATGCTGGCCTATCTGTGGGTTCTGAACAACCGGTCGGACGATCTCCGGCTGCGCCGGGTCATTAACAATCCCCCACGTGGCTTGGGTGGGAAAACCATGGAGATGGTGGAACGTCTGGCACAAGCGGAGGGCAGGCCTCTATACGACATCATTTCCCACCCGGAGGCCTATGCAGCCTTGGAACGTCCGGCTGAAAAACTGCAAAAGTTTACGCAGATGCTGGAGGGCTGCGCCGGACTTTTAGAAGACGGCATGTCCCTGCCGGATTTTTATGAAGAGTTACTGATCCGCACAGGCTACGCCGCCATGCTGCAGGAAAAAAACACAGAGGAAAACCAAGCTCGACTGGAGAATGTCCGCGAGCTGAAATCCACAATTGTGAGCTACGTGGAACATGCAGAGGAACCGACCCTGGCTGGTTTTTTAGAAGAAATCGCCCTGTATACCGACATAGAGCAATATGACGCTTCTGCCGACGCGGTGGTCATGATGACGATGCACAGCGCCAAAGGCCTGGAGTTTCCTCAGGTGTTTTTAGTAGGACTGGAGGAGGGACTCTTTCCCGGTATACGGGCCATTGGCGAGCCGGAGGAAATGGAGGAGGAGCGCCGTCTGTGTTATGTAGCGATTACCCGTGCAAGAGAGCGGCTGACCATTTCCTACGCCCACCAGCGTATGCTTTACGGCCGGACAAACGCTTGTTTACCGTCTCGTTTCTTGAAGGAAATTCCTGATTCGTGCGTGGAGTACAGAGGGGGATATCATGCCGAAGCCACTGCGCCGAGAGCCGCCTATGGAGAATCATCAGGAGCTCCTTCTCATGGAAGGAGTCAACGCGTCAATCCGTCGGTTGAAAAACGAAAGGCTCATATCAAACAGGCAGAACGCTCCGACTTTACTGCACCGGCTTCCCAGGTTCTCGTGGATTATCACCCCGGAGATCTTGTGGTGCACAAGGCCTTTGGAAAAGGAATGGTATTGTCTGTGATGAAGATGGGAGGAGACGCCCTGTTGGAAGTTGCGTTCGACCAGGTGGGAACCAAAAGACTGATGGCGAAAACGGCATCTTCGCATATGAAAAAGGCATAAGCTTCGGCGGCCAGGCATACGTTGTCCGGGAGGGGATAGCATATGCGAAGGCGGAGAAAACACCGGTTGCGCCGTGTTTTAATTTTGGTATTGATCTTACTGGTCGGCGTGTTTTTCCTGATGCGAAGCCGGTTCAATCCCATAGCCGAGGATTTGGCCATTACGCAGGTGATGAATCAGACTTCTGATTTAATTAACGACGCCATTGCAGAGCAGATTGCGAGAGATAACATTCAATACGACCGGATTATTTATTTTGAAAAGGACCTGAACGGCAGGATTACAGCGCTAAAAACCAACATGAGCGAGGTAAACCGGCTAAAGACAGACATTTTAAATATCATTAACGATGAAATTTTAGCGCTGGATACGCATGACATCGGCATCCCCCTGGGAAGCATTTTGTTCCCCGAACTGCTCTCCGGCAAGGGGCCGGTGATCCCGGTCCGTGTCATTTCAATCAGCAATTCTGATGCACAATTTCTCAGTCAGTTTTCAGAAGCCGGAATTAACCAAACGCTGCAGCAATTGACAATGGAAGTCGGCGTAGATGTGACCATTCTGGTTCTGAGCGATACCGTTACCTTTCGCGTAACAAGCCAGGTCGTGGTGGCAGAGACGATTATCGTAGGTACGGTACCGGATACTTTCCTGTCTGCCGGAAATATATCTTAAAAGGAGAAACAAGACCATGGAGGCTGCAGAACAAATTCAGGAACTGACCCGAATTTTAGAAGAGGCAAATTATCGCTATTATGTTTTAGATCATCCGAACATGGAGGATTTTGAGTATGACCGGCTCATGCGGCAGCTGGAAGAGTTGGAGGAGCAGCATCCTGATTTGGCTTCGCCCTTGTCTCCGACAAAGCGCGTAGGAGGGCAGGCTCTGGATCAGTTCGAAAAGGTGGAACACCCGGTTCCTTTGGAGAGCTTACAGGACGTGTTTTCCATGGAGGAGCTGGAAGAGTTTGACGCCAAAATCCGGGAATCTGCGCCGGACGCCATGTTCACAGTGGAACCGAAGGTGGACGGCCTATCTGTGGCGCTGGAATACGTAGATGGTAAATTTGTCCGGGGAGCGACGCGGGGCGACGGTCGGGTCGGGGAGGATGTGACAGAAAATCTGAAGACCATTCGTTCCATCCCGCTCACCTTGCAAAATGCTCCGGCGCGGCTCATTGTACGGGGAGAGGTATTTATGCCCAAGAAGGTTTTTCAAGCTCTCAACGAACAGCGAGAGGCTGCGGGGCAACCGCTGTTTGCAAATCCCAGAAATGCCGCTGCCGGCTCCTTGCGCCAGCTGGATCCCAGAGTTGCTGCCCGGCGGAAGCTGGATATTTTGGTTTTTAATCTGCAACTGGCGGATGGCGTGAGCTTTTCTACCCATGCCGAAACGTTGGATTATCTGCGCGACCGGCATTTTCACGTCATTCCCTATGAAATTTGTGACAGGCCGACAAAAGTCCGCCAAGCCGTCATGGACATCGATACAAACCGCTACGAGCTTCCGTATGAAATCGACGGCGCTGTGGTCAAGCTCAACAGCTTGACGCAACGGGAAATCCTGGGCAGCACGGCGAAATTTCCCCGGTGGGCAGCAGCGTACAAGTATCCGCCGGAGATTCGGTCCACCGTGGTGGAGGATATTCAGATTCAAGTGGGACGCACAGGTGTTCTCACACCCAAGGCGGTTGTGCGTCCGGTTCGTCTGGCAGGAACCACAGTCACCAATGCCACGCTGCACAATCAGGATTTTATTGCAGAAAAGGATATTCGCATCGGCGATACCGTGAAAATCCGCAAAGCAGGGGAGATCATTCCGGAGATCCTGGAGGTAGAGTGGGATAAGCGCCCGGAGGATGCCGTTCCGTATCATTTGCCGGAGGTGTGCCCGGTCTGTGGCGCGCCGGTGGTTCGGGATGAAGACGGTGCCTTTCTTCGCTGTACCGGAGCGGAATGCCCCGCTCAGCTCTCCCGCAATATTGCCCATTTTGTATCCCGGGATGCCATGGATATTGAAGGACTGGGAAGCGCAATTGTAGAAGGTTTGATTCAAAAAGGCTATATCTCTTCTCCGGCGGATATTTATTACCTGACCTTGGAGGAATTGAAGGGTCTCTGGAAAAACGGCGAGGTCGCGGCCAGGAAACTTCTGGTTGCCATTGAGGCCAGTAAATCCCAGGACTTGAGCCGCCTAATTTTTGCTCTTGGCATTCGGCAGGTGGGAGCCAAAGCGGGACGAACGTTGGCTGCTGCGTTTGGCTCCCTGGATGCTTTGATGTCGGCCAGCTTGGAGGAATTGACGGAGGTTCCGGATGTGGGAGCAATTACCGCGTTGAACTTGCTGGATTGGTTTGCCCAGCCCCAGTCCCAGCACCTGATTCGCCGTCTCCGGGAGGCCGGAGTGAATTTCCAGTCCACCCGGCAACTGCGAGATGAGCGGTTTACAGGAAAGACCTTTGTTCTAACAGGCGCGCTCTCCCTGTTTACCCGAGAAGAAGCCACAGAGCGCATTGAGCTCTGCGGGGGAAAAGTGTCCGGCTCCGTTTCGAAAAAGACAAGCTTTGTGGTGGCAGGTGAAAACGCGGGTTCCAAACTAAAAAAAGCCCACGATTTGGGAATCCCGGTCTTGACGGAGTCCGAATTTTTAGAGATGCTGCAGTAGATCGTTTCGCCTGTTGGAAATGAATGTAAAGAATCGGCCAGGCAGAACATGGTGTTTATGTTCTGCATGGCCGATTTGGGTCAAATGGAGTTTTTATATTTTGGCCGGTAACTTCTCTTCCCGCTTCATTGGTAGTGTCAAGAATTTTTCGCAAAATGGTTTGCAGGTCCTGGTATGAGTGAAGTCAGCCAGCAATGGAAGCGTCCTCAATAGCAGCCTCCAAGTGCTTCATGTTCATGTACTTCTTGTTGCCCCACTGGGTGCCAGCCACATGGCGCAGCCGGGCACAGACCAGCATGAGGGCGGAGTTACCATCCGGGAAACTGCCCACTACCCGAGTGCGGCGGCGGATCTCCCGGTTTAGTCTTTCAATGACATTGTTGGTGCGGATACGGGTCCAGTGTTCGCTGGGAAAATCGCAGTAAATCAGCGTTTCCTCAATGCCATCCTCCACCTTCTTGGCAGCCTCCTTCAGTTTCATAGAGCGCAGTTGCTCCACCACGGCTTTGGCTTTCTCCCGGGCAGCTTTCTTACTTTCCTGGGCGTGGATTGCCTTGAGCATTTTGGCCACCAGCTTCACCTTGGAGCGAGGCGTGACCGAGAACACATTGCGGTAAAAGTGGACGGTACAGCGCTGGTACCTGGCTTCGGGGAACACTTCTCCCACGGCCTCCAGCATGCCAAGGCACTTGTCGCCAACCACCAGTTTGACCCCGTCCAGGCCACGGCTGCGCAGCCACTGGAAGAAGCTGACCCAGCTGGCCTTGTCCTCTTTCATGCCCTCGGCGGCGCCAAGAACCTCACGATATCCGTCCTCATTCACCGCGATCGCCACCAGAATGGCCACATTTTCAAACTCTCCGCCCCAGTTCCGACGCAGGTAGATCCCGTCCACATAGACATACGGATAGCGTCCGCCTTGCAGGGGGCGGTTGCGCCAATCCTCAATGTGGACATACGCTTTCTTGTTCAGCTCGCTGATGGTGGCCGGAGACACCTTGCTGCCCCACAGAGCCTCGGTAATATCCTCCACACGCCGGACGGATACGCCTGCCAGGTACATCTCAATGAGAGCTTCTTCCACACTACTTTCCCGGCGGCGGTACCGCTCAATAATGGCGGTCTCAAAAGAGATCCCTTTGAGCTTGGGCACCTTGAGAGTAACGTCTCCGGAAGTGGTGGTGAGGTTCCGGCTATAGTGGCCGCTGCGATAACCCTGCCGCTGCTCATTGCGCTCGTACCGGGCAGCCTGGGTCAGCTTCTCCGCCTCGGCTTCCAGCAGTTCATTGAGCGTTTCCTCCACGCTGCCTCGTACCAGTTCCTTAAGTTGGCCCTTGATTACTTCTTCGTTTAGCTGTACAATCTTCTCGGACATGGTTTGCTGTCTCCTTTCAGAATGGTGTGTCGCAACTTCATTCTACCAGAGGACTGCAAACCATGTCTCTTTTATTTTTGCGAAACTTATTGTACCTTATCGCTTCATTTCCCACAGCAGGCGTAATTGCAGGGGAAGGGCCAGGAGAAACGATATGATGTCTGCAATGGGCTGCGCCAATTGGATGCCCAGGATGCCGATCATATGGGGCAAAATGAGAACCACCGGGATTAGAAAGATGCCCTGCCTGGCAATTCCCAGGATGGATGCCCGAACGACCTTTCCCATGGTCTGCATCATCATATTGCTTATGATGAGCCAGCCGAAGAAAGGAAACGTCAGGCACTGCAGGCGCAAAGCGGTAGTTCCGATTTCCACTACCTGTGCATCGCCCTTCCGAAAGAGCTCTACGAAGTTAGGGGTTAACACAAATTGTATGGCGCCGGACAAAAGAAGGAAGACGGTGGAAAATTGGATGCAGAACCAGAAACCCTGGCGAACTCTGCTGTAAAGTCTTGCGCCGTAGTTATAGCCGCAAACCGGCTGAAAGCCTTGCCCAAATCCGATGACAACCGAATTTGTGAAATTGGCAATTCGGGAGACAATGCCCATGGCGGCTATGGCCGCATCGCCATAGGGCTTTGCCGCTACATTTAAACAAATCGTCGCGACGCTTGCCACACTTTGCCGCAGGAGGGAGGGAAGCCCACCGCTGAAAATGTTTTGGAAGATGGGCAGGGAGAAGCGGAAATTTCGCAGCCGGATCTTGACAATTCCCGCATGGTTGCACTGATATAATAAAATGAAGAAACCGACCAACTGGCTGAGGATGGTTGCCCAAGCAGCGCCGCTGATCCCCAGATGAAACCAGAAGATGAAGATCGGATCTAAAATGATATTCAAGAGTCCGCCGCTAATGAGGCCGATCATACCGTAAAAAGCATTTCCCTGGAATCGAAGGAGATTGTTCAGCACCAGAGACGCAGTCATATACGGTGCACCCAGCAAAATAATGCGGATATAATCCATGGCGTAGGGAAGAATGGTTTCCGTTGAGCCCAAGAGAATGGCAAGTGGACGGAGAAAAACAAGACCGAAAACAAGAATGACGCAGCCTACAAGCAGAGCGCTGAAAAATCCGGTGGCGGCCAGCTGCTCTGCTTTTTGGTTTGCATGATGCCCCAATTCTCTCGACATATGATTGCCGGCGCCCTGACCGAAGAAGAAGCCGCAGGCTTGAATGATCGCCATGAGAGAAAATGCAATGCCGACGGCTCCGGACGCGCTGGTGGAGTTCAGCTTTCCAATGAAAAAAGTGTCCGCCATGTTGTAAATTGTAGTAATCAACATGCTGATGATCGTCGGGACGGCCAGCTTACAAATCAGAGGCCTGACCGGTGTTTGGGTCATTTGCTGAAATTTTTCCTCTGTACTTGCCTGTTTCATTTGCGCTTCCACAGCCTTTCTTCTATGTGATCTCATAATAGCCAGACTGCCTAACATGTCCATATGGTCAGCTGATTGCACACGGAACCCTCCGGCAGTTCAGAAAGAAAACACTTCGACTTAAATTGTTGCTATGTAGAAAGCTGCTTAAATACCAGCCAACCAGCGCAGGTCCTTTACGCGATCCGTTTTTTCCCAGGAGCGCCGTTCTTCGATTCCAAAGTGACCGCGGGCGGCAGTTTCTGCGAAGATCGGGCGGCGCAAGTCCAGGGTATGGATGATTCCACCGGGCGTCAGATCGAAAGTCCGGCGCAGCAGCTCGGTCAGGGCTTCATCGGGCATTTTTCCCGTGCCGTAGGTGTCTACAAGAATGGAAACCGGGTGGGCCACGCCGATGGCATAAGCCAGCTCCACTTGAATCTTTTCCGCCAAACCGGCTGCAACTACATTTTTGGCCATATACCGTGCCATGTAAGCGGCGCTGCGGTCCACCTTTGTGGGATCCTTTCCTGAGAAAGCGCCGCCGCCGTGACAAAAATATCCGCCGTAGGAATCCACGATAATTTTCCGGCCGGTCAGCCCGGTGTCTCCGGCCGGTCCGCCCACCACAAATTTTCCGGTGGGATTGATGTAGATATGATCTACATCCCGCATATCAAAATGATAGCCGGCCAATACCGGAGCGATGACCATTTCTTTGACATACTGACGCAAATTTTCAATGGCAAATTCCGGGCTATGCATAATGGAGACCACGACGGTTTCCACGCCGGTTGGCCTACCGGCTTCGTCAAATTCTACCGTGACCTGCGCTTTGCCATCAGGACGCAAATAGGGGTTTTCTTGAACCATCTGCGTGAGCCGGTTGGTTAATGCCCGTGCCACCGCACCGGCTAACGGCATGTACTCCGGCGTTTGATTGCAGGCGCCGCCGAACATCATCCCCTGGTCACCGGCGCCGCCGACGTGATCATTGGTACCCAAAGCGATGTCCGGTGATTGGGTATGGATCCGGCACTGAAACTCTACCGTATCGGCGCAAAAACCATCCTCCGGCCGGGTATAGCCGATGTCGCGGATCACTTGCCGCGCAATGGCCTCATAATCAACATTTGCTTTTGTGGTAATTTCACCGCAGACACAGCAAAAATTGGTCGTCACCAGCGTTTCACAGGCCACCCGGGAATCCGGATCCTGCGCCAGGCATGCATCCAAAATGCTGTCGGAGATTCGGTCCGCCACTTTATCCGGATGGCCTGTGGTGACGCACTCCGATGTAAACAGTCTTTTTTCCATGCAATTGATTCCTTTCTAGATGATGTCATTCTTTTTTGAAGTCCGGTATACGGAGCGCTTTTCACAAAAAAAGAACGCTCCGGCGAATGGGAACGTTCTACATCTCGAACCCTCATCTTTCGTCTCACGCCGGATTTGGCACCTTGAATAAACAGGTTGCCGGGCTTCATCGGGCCGTTCCCTCCGCCGCTCTTGATAAGGCATATTCAATTTCTTCTTACATATTATATGCAGGAAAGCCAAAAAGTCAAGGGCTTTTTCCGGTTTTTGGGCGAAAACCGGAAGTTTTTTAGAAGCTGTCTAAAAAAATGGGGTTGTGGATAGGATTTTATCGGAAAATTCATAGATTGTCTATAGACTTTTCCAGACAAACCCAGTAGAATAATCTACGAAGTCACAAAGGAGTGAGGACCGTTGAAAAACCTGCGCGGCAAATTCGAACGTTTTTGTTACCGGAACCAAAACAAGGGCGTGCCTAATCTTATGTTTTGGATTGTTGCGATCAACGTCGTAACCTATGTTTTTGCCATAATTGACCCCAGCAATCTTCTGTATCGCCTCCTGTGTTTTGATCGGAGTGCTGTCCTTCGGGGTCAGGTATGGCGGCTGTTTACCTTCGTAGCTTTGGACTTGCAATCCTCCGCTGGGATTCTTTGGGCGATTGTTGCCGCCATTTTTTACATGCAGCTGGGCAAAGCTTTGGAAAATACCTGGGGCAGGTTTCGCTTTAATTTGTATTATCTAACCGGCATAGTTTTCTTAGACGCAGCTGGATTTTTGTTCAATATCCCGGTTCTATCCGGCTCTTTGAATATTTCTTTATTCTTGGCCTATGCGACCTTGTACCCGGAAACCACCTTTTTTATTTTCTTTATCATTCCCATCAAAGCCAGATGGCTCGGTTTGTTAAACCTGGCGCTTTATTTGCTGGAGCTGCTGACGATCCGTGCATTCCCGTTCAATCTGCTCCCCCTGTTTACTTTGGCAAACTATTTCCTGTACTTTGGAAAAGATTTCTTGAATATTTTCCCCATATCCTGGCAAGCAAACGCGAGTCGTCTCAAGCGAAAGGTCTCTCCGAGAAACAGAAACAAAACCGTGTCGTTTCCCCATGCCGGTTCGTACGCGGCTTCGACCGCCCGGCCGGAGCCGCCTTATACCCATAAATGTACCGTTTGCGGCCGCACAGATGTGACCAATCCGGAGTTGGAATTTCGCTATTGCTCAAAATGCAAGGGCTATTATTGCTACTGCAGCGACCATATCAACAATCACACGCATATTCAATAGAAAGAACAGGATCGAACGCTCAAGCAAGCCTGTCATTGGAATGGCCCCTGCCTGTTAAAGGGCCTTGCAGAGTGTTACACCACAGGCAAAAATCCAGTGAAACATGATTGTTCCCTCACGCATGACATGTGCGTGAGGGAACAATCATATCCGGTTGTCGGCGTGGATTCTGTGCGTTTATAGCCCCACGGAATTTGCGCCAACGGCCTGAAATCCTTTTGCCCCAAGTTTCCCCAAATGAATTTTTCAACACTCAGCCCGCCACCCGGCGGGCTGCTTGCCGTTTACCGGGCTGACAGGTCTACGGCACGGCGGAGAATCGAGTAGGGCGGAACCGGCTGCGGCAGCTGCATGGAGAAGCGCATCTGCGGCGTTTTCGGCTCGGTCAGGCAGGCTCCATATTCATCTTGCATCACAGGAGCTTCGAAGGAGAACGGCCGCATGTCCGGGCCGACTAATTCCACATGGTCTCCGGCTGCAAATTTGTTCCGCAGGCTCAGGGTAGCCATGCCGTCTTTGCGACAGTCCAGAACAATGGCACAGATCTGCCATTGGCGTATATAACGGGAATTTTCTGTGTATTGACCGGGAAACCCATAGTAGAATCCTGTGGAATAGAGCCGGTGGGATATATGCTCTACCTCATCCCGCCATACGGGGTCCAACGGATCCCCCTGTACAGCGGCATCGATGCCATGGCGATAAGCCCCCGTCACGATCGCAGCATAATAGGCGGATTTTGCGCGTCCTTCCAATTTGATACAATCCACGCCTGCCTCCATCAGGTCTGGCAGATGGTCGATCATACACATGTCCCTGGAATTTAAGATGTAAGTCCCCGTCTCATCCTCGAAAACGGGAAAATACTCGCCGGGACGTTTTTCTTCCATCAGTGCGTACTGATACCGGCAGGGCTGCGCACAAGATCCCCGATTGGAATCCCGGCCTGTCATATAATTGGAGAGAAGGCACCGGCCTGAATAGGAAACGCACATCGCGCCGTGACCGAAGGTTTCCAGCTCCAATTCCCGGGGCGTCTCCTGACGGATGCGGCGAATTTCATCCAGACTCAATTCCCGCGCCAATACAACCCGGCTGGCGCCCAGGTCAAACCAAGCTTTGGCGCAGACACTGTTTGCAATGGACTGTTGGGTAGAGATATGGCGCTGGCAATGAGGCGCGTATTTTCCTGCCAGTGTAAATACCCCCAGGTCCGCCAAAATCAAAGCGTCGACTCCTGCTTGGTCCAATTCCTCCAGGTAAGCCGGCAAGCGGGGAACCTCGTCCCCCCGGGGCATGGTATTGACTGTGACATGGACTCGCACGCCGTGCTTGTGGGCAAAATCTACGGCTTTCGGCAGCTCTTCCCCAGTGAAATTTCCGGCGAAAGACCGCATACCAAAGCTGGTTCCGGCCAGGTACACGGCGTCTGCGCCGTATAAGACTGCCATGTGAAGCCGCTCCATATCACCGGCTGGCGCCAGGAGCTCAAGACTCCTGGTCGCTGTCTTCGTCTGTTTCATTGGTTTCATCATCCCCCAAGCTCTCTAAAAACTGATTGTGTTCTTCCAGGGTTTCAGAGAAGTGATGGGTTCCGTCCGTATCCAGAGCGTAATAATAATAAACGGTGTCCTCCGGATGCAGGGCGGCGCGGAGACTGTTCAAACCTGGATTGGAGATCGGACCGGCTGGAAGGCCGGGATTGGTATAGGTGTTGTATGGGCTTTCGATTTGCGTATCCTCGTAAGTCAAATTGGCTTTTCTCTCTCCCAGGGCGTACTGAATGGTAGCATCGATGTTTAAATAGGGGAAATCGGGGTCACAAAGCCGGTTATAAATGACAGAAGCAATGGTAGCGCTTTCTCCCGAGCCGGCAGTCTCCCGCTCAATCATGGAAGCTATGGTGACCAAATCCCGAATCGAAAGGCGCTGTGCCTGAATTTCCTCCTCGGAATACCCAAAGCTGGAAAGTTCCTCGGCCAACCAGGCATTCAAACTGACAAGATCCTCTTCCATGGTTTCGTCAAACCGATATTCGAAGTCCCGGAGGAGCTTTCGTAATACGCGCTCCGGATCGTCGGAAGTGTAGAATTCATAGGTATCGGGGAAGAGGAAGCCCTCCAGGCAGTACGGACCGGTTTGTTCCAAATCCTGCAAAAACCAGAATTCACCAAAATCACATTCTTGCGATGCCAGCTCCAATTCCTCTACCGTACAAACCTCATTTTTTTCCAGCAATTCAAAGATCTGGCGGCATTCATAACCCTCAGGAATGGTTACGGAAACAATCGTCCGGTTGGATGAGGAACGTCCCATCGCGTTGACCAACGCATGGTAATCGTACATACAATTTAGCGTGAATTTACCGGCGCTGATTTTTTCCCGCGCACCTGTCAAGTCACTATAGAAATTAAACAACCGGGGATACCGGATCAGTCCTGCATCAGCCAGCTTCTGCGTGATTTGATCCATGGTATCTGTATCGGATATGGTCACAGTGACTTCCCTTTCTTCTTTTGTCAAGGCCAATACATCGTCTGCCCAGAGCCATACCACACGGGCCAGCGTGATGCTTACCGCCAACACAATGGCGCATAAAATTAAAGTGCTGAGAAAGTGAGGAATCCCGAGAAAACCGGATCCCTTTTTCTTAATCGGAGCCCGGCCGTTTTTCTTCCGGCGCTTGCGCCGGCGGGCAGGATTGGGCCGCGAAAATTCCTCTGCCGTTTCCGGCTCCGTCTCCTCCTGAAAGGCCCGTTCAAAGCTCTCATCAAACGCATCTCGATATTCTTGGTCCCGAAATTCTTCTCCGCCAGATCCGGCTTCGGTCCAGCTGGGCTCCGCTCCTTCTTCCGGGCTTTCCTCTGCGGCGCCCAATTCCTCCCGAACTTCCCGCAAAATGCGGTCCACATCGCCCAAAGCTGGATCGGTCATGTTGTAAGCGTCGATCGCCGACTGGTCCGGGCCGAGCTCTTGGGTCAGATCCAGCTCATCAGACTGCGCGGATGACGGATCGGACTCCGTCGGCTGCCGCCGGTCTGCTTGCTCTTTATCAAACTTATCTCGCTTCGGCATGGGTCATCCTCCTATTTGAGTCAGTTTTGGTTACCGGATCACCAGTTGATCGGCTACGGCCTGCGCGGTCTCACGGCCTTTGAGAGCAGCGATCAGCTCCAGAGCAAAGGCGACGGCGCAACCTGCTGAGGCGGCTGTGATCACGGTCCCGTCTCGTACGACGGCCGCATCCGGCTGAAAATCGGAAGCATTCATTTGATGGATCAGCTGTTCGCCCGGGTAACAAACGGCCTTTTTTCCGTCTGTGATATGCAGCTCCGCCAAAACAGTGGGGGCAGCACAAATTGCCCCAATATATTTGTGATTCTCATAAGCAAACTGAATGGCATCCAAGACGGGCCTGCAACTGCGAATGGACGCTACGCCGTCCAGCCCGCCGGGTAGGACAATCATATCCAGCTCCGTCAGGTCCATCTGTTCCACAGTGAGATCCGCCAAAAACGTCATGCCATGGGAGCCGGTAATTTCTAAACCGCCAATGCCTACGCAGGCTGTCTGAACTCCGGCCCGACGCAGAAGATCGACGGGAACCACAGCCTCTGTCTCTTCAAAACCTGTGCCTAGAATCATGTAGACCATATGGATCATTCCTCCAAACATGCTTGTATCAAGTTCCAAACTTCTTGATGAATCTCCTCTGCCGGACGCATGGTTCCCTCCCGGGTACATTCCACAACACGCCAACCGAAATATGACGCCGCTTCCAAGCCGGTTTCCCGGCAAATGTGCAGGTAATTCAGGTCCAGCTCGTGGATGTCCCGTTTGGTATGGGCGGTGTGCTCTCGTTTGCGCAGCATCAAGCCGGCCAACTCAGTTGGTACATCCAGATAGATGACCAAATCCGGCCTAGGCAGACCCAACCGGTCAAATTCAAATTCATCCAACCAACGAAAAAAGGCCTCTCGGTCAGCTTGCGGTAATTTCGACCCTTGGTGTACCGCATTGGATGTGGTATACCGATCCGAAAGTACCAGTCCTCCCGATTCATATTCCCGGCGCCAGACTTTCTGAAACGAAGCGTAGCGGTCCACCGCGTAAAAGGCGGTAGCAGCATAGGCATTGACGTCACCGGGGTGCGGACCAAATTCCCCATTTAAATACATTCGAATCAGGGCCGAAGACGGCTCTGCATATTGAGGAAAGACCAGCTGCCGGAAGGTCACTCCTGCTTGCGCCAACCGTTGTGTGACAAGCTGAAACTGAGTAGACTTTCCGGAGCCGTCAGTTCCTTCTAATACAATCAGTTTACCCATGTCACTTGCCTCTTCCTGCCTCCAGCCGGCGTTGTTTTTTACATGCTCGCATGAATTTGGGAAGGCGCATCATACGCCCGAGCCGGGAGGGCTCCCGCAAGAGCCGGTACAGCCACTCCAGATTGCAACGAATCATCCATCCGGGCGCCCGCTTTACCGCTCCGGCAAAGCCGTCTAAGCTTCCGCCCAGACCAATCAAAAGGCCGGCATGTAGCTGCTCTCGATGTGCCGCCATAAACCGCTCCTGCTTTGGAGCTCCCAAGCACACAAACACCACGTCTGGCGCAGCGCTGCCAATGCGTGTTACAACGGCCGCTTCATCCTGAAAGTAGCCGTCGGCCGTACCGCAAATTTGAAGCCCCGGATATTTTACGGTCAGGTTTTCTGCAGCGCGCTCTGCAATGCCGGGCCTACCGCCCAAAAGGTATAGGCGGCCCCCCCGGCTTGCCAGCCGCTGAACCAACCTCTCCGCAAATTCAATGCCCGCAACTTTTTCCAGAAGAGGACGCTCCAGGATGCGCGAGCCGATTACCACACTGGCCCCATCCGGTAAGACCAAATCTGCATCATTTAGTATCTGCCGGAAAGCGCCGCTATGCATGGCCTCCCAGACAATTTCTCCGTTTGGCGTGACACAGTAAGCGCCCGTTTTGGCTTTTATCAGGTCTTCCGCCCGGTCTAACGCCTGGTCCATGGTTACGTTGTCAAATAAGACACCCATCACATCAATTTTCAAAAGGCACACCCGCTCTTTCTTTCCGCCCATAGGACGGGTATCATCCTACAGAGTACCATATTTTTTCCCATTTGTCCACTAAAAGCCACGGATTTTCCGCGATAAAGCGGGATAGGCTGCCGGCAGATATCAATTGATGCCTGGAAGACAGAAGGGCCTGTTTTAGTCAAGCAAATGGATCCTGTTTTCTGCATCGGGCGTTTGCGATAGAAGACACACTTCGATCCTTGACAAAGCTGTCCTGTGTATATTACAATACTTTCCAAAAGGAATTGTTACGGGAAAGGGCGGGGGCGCATCCGCCCTTTCTTTTGCAGGGACAAAAGCCAAGCTCCCGGCATAGACTACTGCAGGGGTGTGGCATTATGTGGCAAGTCATTTCTATTTTCTTACAGGCGGCCGGTGTATTGCTTTTGCTGTGGGTGCTGGTCGGTTGGTTGGTTTTAGGGCGGGATCAAGGCGGCATGGCGGTGCTTGCCTGTCTACCGGGTCGCCTCAGCGGCGTCGAACCGTTTTTGCGCTGCTGCCTGTGGCTTCGAGGTACCGGAATTTTGCAAATGCCGGTACTTTTGGTAGATTGCGGCTTGGATCCGGCGGAGCGCGCGCGGCTGGAGCGTCTGGCCCGGGATCGAGCAGGGGTAATTTGCTGTACGGAAGCAGCCCTGTCGGAGCATCTGAAAATGGAGGCAGAAAAAGTTGGAGGATTTGGAACTTCTGCAGGGGACTGTGGCGGCGGTGGTGTATCAGAATCCGGATAACGGATACGCAGTGCTGCGTCTGAATACCGGCGGTCAGACCATGACCATAGTTGGAACCATTCCGCTGCCTGTACCGGGAGAGCGTTTGATGGTAACCGGAAGATGGATCAACAACGCGAACTACGGCAGGCAATTCGAGGCTGAATTTCTAGAGCGTTTGATGCCGGAGACCACGCCGGAAATTTTGAGCTATCTCTCTTCCCGGACGGTGAGAGGCATCGGGCCCAAACTGGCAGCCAGGATCGTAGACCGGTTCGGGTCGGAATCGTTGTCCGTCATGGAACGGGAACCGGAGCGGTTGGCAGAGATACCCGGTATCACCCTGCTAAAAGCCCAGCAGATCGGCCGGACTTTCCGGCAACAGACCGGGATGCGCAGGCTCATCGAGTTTTTGAGCCTGCATCATCTTCCGGCAGAGCTGGCTGTTCGCTTGTACCGGCTGTGGGGAGAAGAAGCAATGGACATTTTGTGTTCCGATCCCTACAGTCTGACGGAGCCCGGGATGGAGGCCGACTTTGGAGCGGTGGACCGGTTTGCCATTGAGCTAGGTACAGCAGCGGAAGATCCCAAGCGCATAGAGGCCGGTTTGATTTTTGAACTGCGTTATAATCAAAGCGCGGGGCATGTGTTTTTGCCGGTGGAGAAACTGACCCAAGCCACGGCAACGCTGTTGTCGATTCCTCCGGAACCTGTGCAAGACGGCCTACAGCGGCTTTTTGATCTGGAGCGGGCGGTTCCGGATTACTTGGCGAACATCGATGTCGCCTATTTGCCGGAGCTGTATGAGGCTGAAATTTATGTGGCTCGTCGCCTCCAGACCATGGCGGCCGTCCGCTTACCGGTCCCTCCCAATTTAGGGGACATGGTGGACGCCGTCCAGAAAACAGGACGGATTGCGTACTCCCCGCAACAGGAGCAGGCCGTTCGGGCTGCGGTTGGAAACCGGCTGATGATTGTCACCGGTGGCCCGGGCACGGGAAAAACGACGATCCTGAGAGGGATTCTGGCCCTCTACGCGCAGTTGCAGCTTACAGCGCTTTTGGCTGCGCCAACCGGCCGGGCGGCCAAACGGCTTCAGGAAGTAACGGGGCAGGAGGCCTCCACAATCCATCGTCTTTTAGAATCTCAGCTGGATCCGGCAACCGGTCAACTGATTTTTACCCGGGATGAAGACCATCCCCTGCAGGCACATGCCGTAATTGTGGACGAGACCTCTATGGTAGACGTCTCTCTTATGGCGAGTTTGCTGCGGGCATTGCCGGACGGGGGGCGTCTGATCCTGGTGGGCGATCCGGATCAACTGCCGCCGGTGGGACCTGGGTTTCCCTTATCCGATCTGTTACGCAGTGGGGCCATCCCCTCTGTACGCCTGACGGAGATTTTTCGCCAGGCCCAAAAAAGTCTCATTGTCATGAACGCGCACCGGGTAAACCGTGGTATCTTACCGGATTTAAAAACGACGACAAGCGACTTTTTCTTTCTCCGCCGGAGATCGGAGGAAACGGTGGCTTCCACAATCGGGGACCTGTGTCAGACCCGCTTGCCGGAGCGTATGGGAATCCCTCCCGAAGAAATTCAGGTTTTATCTCCCACCCGAAAGGGCCCTACCGGCACGGCCAATTTGAACCGGCTGCTGCAAGCCCGCTTGAATCCTCCCGCACCAGAAAAAAAAGAAAAAAAATGGGGAGATTTTTCCTTCCGAGAGGGCGACCGGGTGATGCAAATTCGGAACAACTATGATATACTATGGAAGAAGACCGACGGCTCCCAGGTGGGGACAGGCGTTTTCAACGGCGACATTGGTGTGATTACCCAGATTGACCTGCATGCAGAGCTCATGACGGTCGTCTTTGACGACCGTCAGGTAGAGTATGATTTTGATATGCTGCGGGAGCTGGAGCCGGCTTACGCCATGACGGTGCATAAAAGCCAGGGCAGCGAGTATCAGGCTGTGGTGTTGGCCGCCTGGTCCTGTCCGCCGAATCTGAGGACGAGAAGCGTTCTTTATACCGCTATCACAAGAGCCAGAAAGCTGTTGATTGTGGTGGGCCGGGAGGATATCATCCAGACTATGACGGAGAACGACCGTCGGAGCCGCCGGTACAGCGGTCTGAAGCTGCGCCTGTCCCAGGGAGAAGAGGCATGAGAGTTCTGGAGTTTTTTCTGGATTTGCTTTTTCCGCCGAAATGTATCTTATGCAGCCGACTGCTGCAGCATCAGGAAACCGATTTGTGCAAAACATGCCGCCTGGAGGCACCGACATGTTCCGGACGCAAGAAGTCCATCTCCTTTGTCATGGATTGGACTGCCGTCTATTATTATGAGGGAACTGTGCGGGAATCTCTTTTGCGTTACAAATTTGGCGGGCGTCAGCATTATGCAGCAGCGTATGGCCGCCTGCTGGCTGCTCGAATTTCAGAAGAATTACACGGTGAGTTTGATCTCTTGACCTATGTGCCGGTCAGTACCCGCCGCCGGCTTCGGCGCGGCTACGACCAGGTTCTTCTTCTGGCCAAGGCAGTGGGGCGGGAGCTGGGAATTGTCCCGGTTCCGGTGCTGCAGAAGGTGCGGCACAATGCCGCGCAGTCTTCCCTCCAGGGCCCGGAGCAACGGCACGCCAACGTGCTGGGCGCCTACCGGGTCGGCAAGCCGGAGCGCTTGGTTGGCAGGAGGGTTTTATTGTTAGATGATATTATAACCACAGGCGCTACCCTGTCGGAATGTGCCAGAGTTTTGCGTACTGCGGGGGCAAGCCAGGTGGTCTGTGCTGCAGTAGCCGCACACCGGGAGAAGCCGAGGTAATTTGACAATCATATAGTAGGTGATACACCATGAAAATACTTTCCAGAGATTTGGGCGTAGATTTGGGCACGGCGAACGTGCTGGTTTATGCCGATGGCAAAGGCGTCGTTCTCCGGGAGCCTTCCGTCGTTGCGGTGGACAAGAATACCGGCAAGATTTTGCAGGTTGGGGCTGCTGCGAGAAATATGCTGGGCCGGACACCGGGCAACGTAGTGGCCATGCGACCTCTGCTCGGCGGGGTCATTTCCGATTATGAAATGACCCAGCGTATGCTGTCGCTGTTTTTTAAAAAGGCAGCCCGGCATGCTATTTTGAAGCCGCGGGTCGTTGTCAGTGTACCCAGCAGCATTACGGAGGTGGAGGAGCGGGCCGTAATCCATGCCGCCCTGGAGGCCGGGGCCCGCAGGGTCTATTTAATAGAAGAGCCGTTGGCTGCTGCGCTGGGAGCCAATTTGGACATTGCAGGACCCGGCGGCCATATGGTGGTCGACATCGGCGGAGGAACAACCGATGTGGCGGTACTGTCCATGAACGCGGTTGCGGTTTCTTCTTCCACCAAGGTGGCCGGAGACACGTTCGATGACACAATTGCCCGGTACATCCGCCGAAAGCATGCGGCAGTGATCGGTCTCAACACAGCCGAGGAAATCAAAATTTCCATTGGCTGCGTCTACCCCAGGCCGGAAAATGCCAGTATGCTGGTCAAAGGGCGGGATTTGCGTACCGGGCTGCCAAAGGAGTTTGCGTTGCAAGCAGAAGAAATGCTGGAGGCATTGAAGCGGCCTGCACGACAGATCGTGGATGAGGTATTTGCAGTTTTGGAAAAAACCCCGCCGGAGCTGGTGTCTGATTTGGCCCAAAACGGAATCGTCCTGACCGGCGGCGGCAGCCAAATTTGGGGGATGGATCAGCTCATTCGGGAGCGAACGGAACTGCCGTGTATTTTAGCAGATGACGCGGATTCCTGTGTGGCGTATGGCTGCGGAAAAAGCTTGGCCTGGATGAACCATATGCAGGAGGGAACCATCAATCTGGCCAGGCACCGATTGCTGCAGGGGTGATCCTTTCCTTCATTTTGTTGCATAGTGCTATTTACACCAAATCCCCATAATGGAGCAGGGAAAATATATGAAAATTATACACTTAATATCCGGCGGAGACGTTGGCGGTGCAAAGACCCACGTGTTGTCCCTGCTGCGCGGCTTAGGTGAAGCGCATCAGGTTTTGTTGGTATGTTTTATGGAGGGGCCCTTTGCTCAGGAAGCTCGAGAGATGGGGATCCCGGTTCAAGTCTTGGCCGGTTGGAACCTGGTGAGGGTGAAAAAACGGCTGGAGGAGTTGATCCGGCTGGAGCGATTTGAGTTGGTGCATTGTCACGGTTCGAAAGCCAATCTCATGGGGGTGCTGTTAAAACGGCGCATCCAGGTACCGGTGATTACCACCATCCACAGCGATCCCAAATTAGACTATTTAGGTAGGCCGCTGAGCAATCTCACCTACGGTACGGCCAACCGGGCAGCTCTGCGGCATCTGGATGACTGGATTTGCGTATCAGGGCAGCTGCGCGATATGCTGTTAGAGAGCGGAGCGGATCCCAAGGCAACTTTTGTGATTAACAACGGCGTGGATTTTTCTAATCTTCATGTCCCCGTGGAGCGGGATGAATTTTGGAAGATCCATGGATTGGCTCTGACTGCGGATTCCGTGGTGTTTGGCGTTGCGGCCAGGATTTCGCCGGTAAAAGACATCGGCTCGATGATCCGCGCTTTTTCCAAAGCCGTAGCGCAGGAGCCGGGAATTCGACTAGCCATTGCCGGAGACGGAGAACAGCGTAAGGAACTGGAGCAGTTGGCGGAAAAGCTTTGTCCGCCTGGGACGTTTGTATTTCTGGGATGGATCAGTGACACGGCAAGCTTCTACCATGCTTTGGATGTGAACATGCTGACTTCTCTTTCGGAGGGGCTCCCGTATGCCATACCGGAAGGCGCCAGAATGTCCTGCGCGACCATCGCCACACGGGTTGGCGCCGTTCCGCGAATTGTAGTAGATGAAGAGACCGGTTTCCTGGTGCAGCCGGGCGACGTGGATGCCATAGCGGACCGGATGCTTCGTCTTGCGCGGAATCGAGAACTGCGGGAGAAACTGGCCCAGTCCATTTTTGAAAAAGTACGTCGGGAATTTTCCGTTGACGCTACGGTGCAAACACAGGTGGAAATCTATCAGACCATTCTCCGGCGCTCCCGCCGTATGGCGAGAAAGAAAGACGGCGTGCTGATCTGCGGGTCGTATGGAAACAGCAACGTGGGAGATGAGACCATTTTAGAGTCAATTCTTCAGCAGCTGCGCGCGCGGGATGCAGATATGCCCATATGCGTCATGTCCAAAACCCCTGGGCAGACAGCCAAGAAGATGAACGTCTCCAGCATTTATACCTTCTCCCACGGCAAGACCAATCGCCGTATGAAGCATGCCAAGTTGTTTATCAGCGGCGGCGGCAGTTTAATTCAAGACGCGACCAGCACCCGGTCTCTTTGGTTTTACCTGTACAGCATTTGGGCAGCTCACCGGCAAAAATGCCGGGTGATGATGTACGGATGCGGCATCGGTCCGGTGAGAAAGAAGCTAAACCGCCGTCTGGTCACGAAGGTTTTAAACGCTTGTGTAGACTTAATTGCGTTGCGAGACCCGGACTCTGCCCGGGAGTTGGAAAGCTTGGGCGTAAACCGTCCGGAGTTGCATGTGACTGCAGATCCGGCTTTGCTGCAGACTGTTCCGCAGGACAGCGAGGCAGCCTATGAACTGTACCGGAAGGAGTCAGGCCTGGAGCGGGGAAAAAAATATTGTCTATTTGCTTTGCGCCCCTGGGGGACTGCGAAACGCCGCTTGGCGGCTTTTGCTGCAGCTGCAGAATACGGTTGGAAGACCTACGGAATGATTCCGGCTTTCTTCCTCCTGGAGCCAAACAAGGATTTGGAAATTACGCAGACCGTGGCCTCCATGGTTCGCTGCCCCAAGCTGATTTTGCCTCCTGTGCGGGATGGCGGTGTCACTTGTGCGCTGATGCGAGATGTAAGCATGGTCGTTTCTATGCGCCTTCACGCGCTGATTTTCGCTGCCGGCCAGGGAGTCCCGGTGGTTGGGATCTCTTATGATCCCAAGGTGAGCGGCTTCATGGATTATCTAGATCAAAAGAATTATGTAACTCTGGAAGAGGCAACCGAGGAGAATTTATGTAGATTAATGGACCAGGCTTCCAGCAACCGGTTCTGGGAAACAAAGGAGGACTCTATTGTCCGCCTGCGGGAGCTGGCAGGCCAAAACGGGGATTTGGCCTGGAGACTGCTGCAGACTTCTGAATAACCGGCAGGCGTCCTGCTTTGCAGGACGCCTGCCATCTGTTTTCTGCCATATCGGATGGGTGCTTGGTAGAATGCTCAGGTGGTAGGACAGGTTTTATAGGCGCAACCGGTGGAACAGCCGCCGGGGCAAGGGATGTCCGGAGAAGAGGAGTCGTCGCATCCCCGGGGGAAGAACTGCTGCACGGGAAACGCGATGCGGGAAAACATTTCACAAGGATCCTCTGCACAGCCGGGATTATCGCAGCATTCCTTGGTGGGGATGGAGTAGTCAAAGGTGGGAACCAGCAGCTGCACATCCCGCTCCAAGCGGATGATGGAGAACTGTCCCAGTGTGACATACAGCCGGCGGCTCTCTCCGGAGAGGACCAGTTCATCGTCGAACAGGTTACGGATTCCAGCCGGGAGCTGATTTAAGGTAGGCTCGCCGCAGGGACAGTCGCAGACCTCCCGGATTCTGGCAGAAAGGATCATGGGATCCAGAACCTCTACTACAGCGGTAGGATGATTGAACGAACGCTGCGTCCGGCCGTCTAGGTCTCCCAAAACAGTTTCGCTGGTGAAGATTTTGGCACAGCTGTCCTCTCCACAGAGGACGGCTCGTTTCGAGAAAACAGCCAGGCCGCACAAGGTGGCGGGCTTGGAACCGCCGACGATGGCATCGGCAAGAATGCGATAGTAGAATGTGATATCGATGCAATAGTGATTTCGATTGAATGCAACGGGTTCCACATCGATGTAAGCATATACCAATTCCGCGCAACGGGCTTTTGCCCCGGCGGAGGCATCCAGCAATGCTTGGGACTCCCGGGTCAGGTAGACCCGCAGATCCTCAATGCAGTCCTTGTCTCTACAGCTGTCCGTCACTTTTCGGGTATGAATGCTGACGGCCTCCCGCAGGTCCTCAGGCCGGCAGGTTGATTGCTCAGACATACGAAAACCTCCTGTTCTATCATTGCCGGGTCATTTCCGGCAAAAGCAAGGTCTTGCTTTCAAACCATTTTATGCTTCTGCCGCCCGGCTGTGCAAGGGGCGCGAAAAATTAGAATTTTGAAACGACATGCCGGACGCCTTCAAAGCAAAGATAAGAAATCCCCAAAGACGCGGAGAACAGGACCAGGAAAAGCGGACCATAGATAACCGCCCCCTGAATTGGAAAAGAATTCGATACAGGTGGGCGGTTATGTCAAGGCAAAAAACGGGAGAAACCCAGTATGAGATCGGGGAGCACCTGGGTTTCCCCAAGGAACAGATTGTGCATGTAAAAATAACGTTAGGAATGCTCCGTGTGAGGACAGAGGGAGCGGCAGGTTTACAAACGAGAAAAGCTACTGTGCCATCTTCGAATGATTTCCTCCGCTGTCTGCTCGGGAGAGCCGGAGTTATCCACAGTGAGGTCCGCCAGCTTTTCATAGAGCGGCGCCCGGCTTTGATACAGCTTTTCCAGGGGGACAGCTTGGGAAAGAGGGCGGCCGCTGGTGGGAAGAAGCGACAGGGGGCGGCGTAGATAGATGACGGTGGAGTTCTGCCTCATGGGATCCCAGTTTTCTTTTCGGGTGACGATGCCGCCCCCACAGGCGATAACCTTCCCCGACTCTTTAGAGACTTGGCACAGGGCTTGATGTTCCCGAATCCGAAATCCCTCCTCACCCTCCCGGGCAAAGAGATCGGGGATGGAGCAGCCGGCTGTCCCCTCAATGTCCCGGTCTAAGTCTTCCAGAACGCGGTTCAACCGCTTGGCTAGGATCTCGCCTACCGTGGTTTTGCCGCAACCGGGCATCCCGATCAGGAGCAAATTGCAGGTCTGTTTTTTTAGATCGGCAGTGATTTCCACAATTCGCCCCACCGGGATGGAGCGCGCCAAAAAACGCTCTGCCGCTGCATGGGCCTGGGCAACCAGCATCCCAAGCCCATTGGACCAGAGGAGTCCCCGCCGCTCCGCCTCCAAAAGCAATTGGGTCTTGGCCGGGTTATAGATCAGATCAAACACGCCTTCACAATTGGGAAATAGACGCAAATCCACCGGAGAAACCCCGGTGTTGGGGTACATCCCAACCGGTGTGGCATTGACGATGAGCTCTGTGCCCTGGTGGCGGTCCAAATTGCCATAGTGGTCAGGCCCGCTGCGGGAAATGGTTACCACAGAGCCCGCTTTCAAATCGGATAGCACGGCCCGCACGGTTCGGGAGGCTCCGCCGCTTCCCAGAATCAGGACTTTCTTTCCTCGGATTTGAGCGCCGGCCGACTGGAGCAGGTACTGAAACCCCTTGTAGTCCGTATTGTCCCCATACAGAGTTCCATCCGGCTGTTTGACTATGGTGTTAACGCTACCAATACGCCGGGCTGCAGGGGAGAGGTGATGACAAAATGCCATTACAGTCTTTTTGTAAGGAATCGTGACATTAAGCCCCTGAAATTGACCGGACTGAAGGAAGGGCCCCACCTTCTCCGGGGGAAGCTCTATCAGCTGGTAGTCGTATGCCCCCAACTGGCGGTGGATGGCCGGGGAGAAGCTGTGCCCCAGGTATCTCCCCAGCAAGCCATATGTCAGACTCATGGGAACCATCAGCAGATGACCTCGCGATAGGTGCCCAGATAGCGAAACTGCTCGCTATCCTCCTCCAAATCCCGGAACAAACGCTCCATTTCTGGGGCATAGATAGAGCATTCCAGATCCACGTAGAACATGAATGTAGATTTTCGATCTGAGAGGGGGCGGCTCTCCAGCTTTCGGAGGTTGATGCCCAGGGTACAAAACTCAGATAGAATATGGTACAACGAACCGGGCTTGTGGGACAGAGTGAGCATCAGGGAGGTACGGTCTGCGTCGGGGTAAATTTCCAATTTTGGGGAGATACAGAGAAAGCGAGCATAGAGATTATCTTGCTTCGAGACGCTGGGAGCCAAACCATTCAGACAGACAGATCGGGCAATGAAAACATTGTGCCGAATCAGCAGGTCGTAGATGTCGTTTGCGGAACCAGCAGCACAGCACCCAATGGGAAGGATCCCATATTGGCACATTTCGCTCTCTACCGCATGGAAAACGTCCTCAAAGGTATCCAAATAAAGAATGGTAGGAGAATTCCATATGCTGTTGCAGGCAATCTGGGAATATGATCCTTCCACGCCCCGGCAGGCCACCGTGGCCCCCTGGGGGAAGCGCTTTGGGGTAGTGTCCAGAGTTCCCAGGATGGCTTCATACATCTGAGACCCGGCTTTGTTACACCCGTTCTGATAGGAACGGCTTGCTGACAGGATACTGCGAAACACGGCCTCGACGTAGTCAGCCAGTTTCTCGCCGGCTTGGTCTCTCACTTTGGTCAGTAGGGCGCGTTCCCGGTCTGGGTCCAAAGTGGGCAGACCGTGGGCCTTTTTGTTTGCGGCTACGATTTTAGAGATGGCCATGCGCTGCCGGAACAAGGCGACCAGCTGCCGGTCAACTTCATCAATCTGTTCCCGCAGGGCGGTTAACTCGGGATTCATAAATCCTCCTCCTGTTTCAATGGACATGAAATTCCAGCCGTTGGCCGGGAGCGTTGCGTGTAAATCAGAAGCTGGTCCTTTTCCAGGGAACTGCTCTTGCTGAAACGCCCGCTTAGCAGCTGGAAGAGAGCTGGTCCGTCTCCCGGTCCAGCAGGGCGTCCAGCAGTACCAAAGCTGTTACAGCTTCCACCACCGGGACAGCCCGGGGGACAATACAGGGGTCGTGCCGTCCGGAGATTTGCAGATCCTCCCCGGCCCCAGTGGACAGGTGGACGGTACGCTGATTCAGGGCGATGGAGGGGGTGGGCTTGAAGGCCGTCCGGAACACCAGGGGCATTCCGTTGGAGATTCCCCCCAGGATGCCGCCGGCGTGATTGGTCTGGGTACGGACGGTTCCATCCTCCATGATAAAGGGATCGTTGTGCTCCGAGCCCTTCATTCCGGCCGACGCAAAACCGGAGCCGAACTCCACCCCCTTGACGGCAGGAACGGCAAACAGGGCAGCAGCCAGCCGGCTCTCCAGCCCTTGAAACATGGGATTCCCGACGCCGGCGGGCAGACCGATGGCCATGCACTCGATTATGCCGCCTATGGAGTCTCCAGCTGCCCGGGCCTCCAGAATGGCAGCCTGCATCTGCCCTCCTGCCGTCTCGTCTAAAACCGGGAAAGGAGCCAGCCGGACTGCCTCCAGAGTCTCCGGCATCTCTCCAAGAGGATGAAAGGGCCGGTCCTCTGTCTGGCCAATGGAGCGGATATGGGCTCCAATTTGGATGCCCCGGCGAGCCAAGATCTGCATGCAAATGCCCCCTGCAACACAAAGAGGAGCCGTGAGACGGCCGGAAAAATGCCCGCCGCCTCGTGCGTCCTGGTATCCCCGGTATTTGACCTGAGCGGTAAAGTCGGCATGGGCCGGGCGGGGTTTATCCCGTAGCTCTTCGTAATCTTGAGGGCGTACATCGGCGTTTTCTATGATAGCGGCCAGAGGAGCCCCGCAGGTTACCCCATTCACCAAGCCACACAAGAATTGAGGAATATCTTCCTCCCGGCGAGAGGTGGCCGTGGCTTGCCGCCCAGGCGCCCGGCGCTGGAGAAACTGCTGGAGCGCCTCCAGATCTACCTTCTCTCCGGCAGGCAAACCATCCAGGGAAACCCCCATGGCTACCGAATGGGACTGGCCGAAAATAGACACATGGATGTGTTTACCGAAGTATGAGGCCATGGATCTTTCCTCCTAACATCTGAAAATGCAACCAGAATTGGGGATATGACTTATGGACGCATTCCGCCCCCAGCAAAGTCACGGGTTTTTGGGCAAAGGCGGCAGATACGGCGGCCATCATGGCAATGCGGTGATCCCGGCAGCAATCCACCGTTCCGCCCCCGGGAAGCTGTTTCACGCCATGAATGATCAGGGAGTCGGGGCCCTCCTTTACCCGGGCTCCCATGACATTGAGGGCCCGGGTGACAGAGGAAAGCCGGTCGCTCTCCTTTAGGCGCAGTCGGGCGGCGTGGTTGAGGCGGGTGGTTCCAGCCCGGACAGCCGCCATGGCGGCCAGGGGGGGAACCAAGTCGGGGCATTGAGAGACATTCAGCTCCACATCTCCAGACTGTGACAGCCTTCGATAGTCTGTGGCGATCTCCTTGTCTCCTTGAACGGAGGCCGAATTCAGGCCCGGAAGTTCTACTTGTCCACCCAAAAAATTAGCGGCATACCAGAAGGCGCCTTGGGACCAGTCTCTCTCGACGGTCCAATCCCGGGCCTCAAATTGTTGCCCACCGGGAATTACAAAGCCAGTGTCGGCCCGATTTTCCAACTGAATCCCATATTTTTCCAGAATATCCAGAGTCATCTTTACGTAGTCTCGGGATTCCAGCGGACTCGTGAGGACCAGCTCGCTGTCTCCTGCCAGCAAAGGGAGGGCAAAGAGCAGCCCCGTAATAAACTGGCTGGACACGTTGCCCGGAAGCTCATACCGCCCTGGGGAAAGCGTTCCTTGGACACGCAGGATCCCGTCTTTCAGCCGGTAGGCAATCCCTCTGCGTTCAAACAGCTGGAAATAAGGATTCAGGGGCCGCTTCATCAGTCTCCCCCGGCCTGTGAATTCCCCGCCACCCAGCAACGCCAGAGCGATGGGAATGAGAAAGCGCAATGTGGAACCCGACTCTCCGCAATCTAGCTGGGGGATACCGGTCCGGAGGGCTCTGGTGCGGCCACCTATCCCGCAAATTTCCAAGGTATTTCCCCGGTCCACCACACCGGCGCCTAGGGCGCGCAAGCAGGACAAAGTAGCTTCTATGTCCTGAGAGAGGGTGATCCCCCGGAGTGTACTCACACCGTGCCCCAAAGAGGCAGCAAGGAGAGCACGGTGGGTCTGGGACTTGCTGGAGGGCAGGGGAATGGCTCCCGCCAATTTGCCCGGTGCAATTACGATCTTCATGCCGTCATCTCCCATGCAGCAGGATCTGTAGGAGCCCCAGCAGTTCGTTCCGGGGCAGCTTCCGGCGCACCGCCCGGCCTAGCTCCTCCAAAACGATGAGATAGATATCTTCCCCGCTATTCTTCTTATCTAGGCCCACTGCCTCTACCAGAGTCTCCCAGGGGCAGGGAAGATCCAGGGGCAGGCCGTATCGCTTCAGGACTTTCTGGACGGACGCTACCACATCCGGCGGCGTCACGCCCAATTTGACACCCAACTGGGCGGCCCAGTTCATGCCGGCAGCCACACTCTGGCCGTGGGTCCAGGTTTCAAAACGCCCGGCCAGCTCAAAGGCGTGGCCAATGGTATGGCCGAAGTTTAAGATCATGCGCTGGCCGGTGTCCCGTTCATCCGAAAGGACCAATTTCCGCTTGATATCGCAGCAGGTGTAAATGACCTGATCGATGTGTTCCATCACACCGGTCCGGCCGCCATATTGATCCAGCAGACGGAAAAAGCCTGCGTCACAGATGCAGCCGTATTTAATCACCTCCGCCATGCCGTCGGAGAAGGCACGATCGGAAAGGGTACGCAAACACTCCGGATCGATGAGCACCCCTCGAGGCTGCCAGAAAGCCCCGGCCAGGTTCTTGCCGGCCCGCAGGTCAATGGCCACCTTTCCTCCTACAGAAGCGTCTACCTGGGCCAGAAGGGTGGTGGGAATCTGTACAAAACCCACCCCGCGGAGAATGGTGGCGGCGGCAAAGCCGGCCAGATCTCCTACCACGCCGCCGCCCAGGGCAATCACCGCATCGGTACGGGTCAGGCCGAAAGCCATCATTTCTTCCCACAGCTCCGCCAGCTGCCAAGCGTTCTTGGATTCTTCCCCGGCAGGGATGACTTTGGTCCGGACCTGGAATCCTGCCGCTTTCAGGCTGTCTTCCACTTGGGACCCATATAGGGAAGCCACACAGACGTCTGTCACCACAAACAACCGCTTAGCGCTGGGCAGTATAGCCCGACACCGCTCTCCCGTCCGGGAAAGTAGGCCCCGTTCCATCTCAATGTGGTACGATCGTCCCGGAAGGGATACCGTCAAAATTTTTTCGTTCATGTTTCATGCCCCTATGCCAAGCGGGTACACACCCGGTTCCGGTTGCAGCCGCACTCTGTAGCACTGTCATAGTCATGGGTTTGCCGCATCGGGCCACACTGGTGTCGTACGGAGACATGCTCTCACCCACTATGGAGTAGGGCCCGCAATTTTGGCGTCTATGAAAAAGCCTGCGGTGAAATGCTGTTCACCGCAGGCTTTCTAAATCTGAGACAGCTCCGCCTATGATATTGCGGAGAGGAGCCGTTTGTTTGCAGCCAAAACGCGTTTGCCCGTTTGCACCAAAGCCAAAAGCAACGCCCCCCAAAACACTGCAACCTTCGTCATTCTTTGTCCGTATCTTTTTTGCAATTCGTATATGGGAACGCTCTTATCTTAACACCGAACCGTCGCGCTGTCAATTTCAAACTCCCAATATCTGACGAAATATTTTGGAACAATCAGCTTTCTGCTGCCAAAGCGTCGTTCTGAATGGAAGGATCTTCCACATCCTCGCGGTATTCTGCCGGCGATGTCGGAACATCACTTGTGTTTTCCTGCAAAATTTCCTGTAGGCTAACGCCCGAGGCTCCGTCTACCTGCATCCAGGGAGCGTCACCCTCTCGAAAGTATTGTTCTCCGGATACATAATACACCTTTCCTTCGCCGGTGGAATAACGCAAAGTAATTTGACAGGTAGCGTCGGCGCTGATTTCCGGCTCATCGGAATCCGGTTCTACCAGCTGCAAAGACTGAATGTAGTCCAGGACGGCCTGAATTTTGTTTGTGTCCGTATACAGGCGGGCTTGCGCTTCGTTCGCCGGGAGGGATTCTACGGACACTTGAAGCACAATGTTTCCGGCATCCCGCTCAGGCTCGGCTGCATCTGGCAGCCATGCACAGCCCTGCAACATACTGCAAAGCAACAAAAGTGTGATCCATTTATATCTCTTTCGCACAAGACCACCTCCTCACTGAAACCGGAAGCCTTCCGTTAAAAGAATCCGGATATTGGCCTGCCAGTTTGCTTCTGATCCAAAGGGCAGACGGTCAAAGCCCGGTTCTTCGTGGAAGGACACAATCTGGTCTTCCCAATTGATCCATATCATGTAAAGTTCTCCGCTTTCTGTCATTGCCTTCGCCTCCCGGATAAACTTGTCCCGATGGACTGACTCATTTCTTCCTTTATAATATAGACGCCGATTGCATCAGAGTTGTCACACCATTTAGGAAAAAGGTTCTTAAATTTTTCTTAAGTTTCCCGGAGGCGCGACAAACTGCTGCAAAATTCAAATATTTGCGGCACACCGTATGAAAGCCGGTACACAGAAAGCTATGTCTGGGTACGTCCTGTTGCAACCATATGCCTGAATGGCAGAAACATACGCATGAGACTGTTCAAGCACACCATTTTATGCTATACTGGAACCAAGGAGGTAGATTTATGAAACAGCTGCGTATTTTACTGGGTATTGCTTTAATTTTTCTATTGTTAAGCGGGTGTACCCGTAACCATCGTGCATCTACGGATGATCGTGCCGCCACTTCGGGAGAAGAAACAGTAGCGGGGGAAGAAACAACAGAACCAACTTTGGAGCCAAACGAATTATCCGGGGAGGATTTTTGTTTTGCGTCGGAAATCCCCGGACTCAATACGCTGTTGCGGATACGGGAAGATCGTTGCTTGGCCCTGTTTCGTCAGGGCGATGGGACCCGATCGCTATTTCTTTATGATTTGACGACCGGCCTGCTTTTAGGTGATCAGGTGCTGGATGGGGGAGAGTACCAGGCAGAAATTCTACCAGACGGCTCTATCCTGCTTTTAAACACAGAGTCGGGGGAGGTCCGGCAATATGATGCCGCTTTGGAGCAGTGCATGTGGTCCAGATCTTTTCAGGGCAAGCAATGGCTATTGCTGGATACAGGGACCTTGCTTCGCACGTGGGACGATGGTATTTTCCGCGTAGACCTTCTCCAGGATGGGAGCCCGGAAACGGAATACCCCATGGAAGGGCAAAACGATCTTGTGTTTTCTTTTGCTCAAGGGGATCGTGTGCTGGTACAGAGTGAGGAGTCCTTGTTCTGGCTGGACCTGGAGAGCAAGCTTTCCAGTTATCCCCGGCAGTCGGCGCCGGACCATTTCGCGCAAATCGGACAGCCTTGGGCGTATCATTCCAGCTCTGAGGAACTGGTAATCTGGCCGATTGGAGAGGACCACATCTATTTTTTGAGAGACCGGGGAAATTATACGGTAGCGGCGGTGGAACAGGAAAGAGTTCTTCTGCAGAATGCAGATACAGGAACCATAGAGGCATGGGACTTGGAGGCCGGAACCTATTGGGAGGAGACTCCGGAGCGCTGTCAATCTGTTGCATGGGCAGAAAATGGATTTGTCTACACGACCTATCGTCAGGGAATCAGCAGCCTTTCTTATCAAAGGTGCTCTGCCGGCGACGCCCAGACCGGGGATTGTACTGCCGTTACCGAAGAAGAACTGCAGGCGCAAAATCAGGCGGATGCAGACAAGCTGGAGGAGCAAACGGGGATGGAGCTGCGGATTGGTCCTGCCGGCAATGCCTTCCCCGATGTCGGCTATTACGGTATGGCAGAGGAAAATCCTATGCAGATTCATACGGCGCTGGATGCAGTGAACCGCTTTGTCAACGCCTGTCCGGAAGGTTTTTTCCAGGAGCTTCCCACCGAATCCGTGCCACAGCTGAGGTTATACCTGTGCGGGCCCGTTATGGCGTCCATGCCGGACGTTCCTCTGGAGGCAGGCGGCTTTACTACTACGGTACCGAACGTTGCTGCAGAGGTTTTGCAGGAGTTTTCTGAGCAGCCGCTGGAGACAGAGCTGCCATCCTGGCAAATAATCGTATTAAATATAGACTATCTAAATACGGTAACAGATTTGCAATTCGAGCAAATTTTGGCGCATGAGTTTATGCATGTTATGGAGAATCGCATTGCCGTTTGTGAAGAAGAACGTAATATGCCGTATTTGGACTACTGGTATACGTTTGTCCCCGGATTGGATGCATACTATGAATGCTATTTGGACGAAAACGGGGAGAATATTCAGGATGTGACTTATACTATGGCAGGCTGTAACAGCCGGTCCGACCGGGATGATGTATGGTTTACGGATAGTTATGCCCGTACATTTCCAACGGAAGACCGAGCTCGAATTATGGAAGTGGCCTATAGCAACGGCAGCACGGAATATGCAACTGTATTTCAGTTTCCACATCTGATGGAAAAAGCGCAGTATTTATGTGCAGTGATTCGGGAGTGTTTTCCCAGTTGCGCGCAGGCAGAAGAGCTGCCTTGGGAGCAATTGATTGAAACCGTCCCGTTTGAATCATACCGTCAGGCTGTTCAAGACTGCCGTCTTGAAGATTTTGGTTGAAGCAAGGTTCTAAGATACAAAAAGACAGGCAAGATTGCGCTTGAGCTCTTCCTACAGCAATCTCGCCTGTCTTTTCTTCTTTGTGTAAAAATGACTTACATATTCACATGCTGTTTAATCCGAAGTCGATTGACGGCTCTCGCCAAATTTGATTGTGCCAAACGGTATTCCAAAATACTGCGCTTTTGCAGAAGCGTTTCTTTGGCTTCATCCGCCGCGCGCTGCGCCCGGTTTGCATCGATTTCTTCCGGACGCTCCGCAGCATCCACCAGCACCAGGACATCGTCATTTTCAATCTTGATCAGCCCGGCAGATACAGCTGCAATCTCTTCCGTTTGTCCCGGAACCCGGTATGTCAGCATACCCGGAACCACCGCTGCAATGGTATTGCAGTGTCCGGCGAGAATGCCATACTGACCTTGCAATGTGGGAATTACAATAGATTCACAGGGACCTTCATAGAGGACGTTGTCTGCAGCCAAGATATGCACCTGAAATTGTCCCATATCTTACCCCTCACTTTGTAAATGCTCTGCTTTTTTTACTACATCATCTACCGTCCCCACGTTGAAAAAAGCCGCCTCAGGATATGCATCCATTTCGCCGTCTATAATTGCCTGAAAACTACGGACAGTCTCTGACACAGGAACATAAATTCCTGGGACACCTGTAAACTTTTCTGCCACGTGGGTCGGTTGCGCAAGAAATTTTTGGATTTTTCTAGCGCGGGTAACGATCAGTTTATCGTCCATGCTCAATTCGTCTATGCCGAGTATCGCGATGACGTCTTGCAATTCATTATACTTTTGCAGAATTTCCTGAACCTTTCTGGCAACCTCATAGTGCTTTTTTCCCACAATAGCCGGCTCCAAAATTCTCGACGTAGAAGCTAAGGGATCTACGGCAGGATAGATTCCCTGTTCTGCAATCTTTCTGCTTAAAACCGTTGTAGCGTCCAAATGCGTAAATGTCGTTGCCGGTGCCGGGTCCGTCAAGTCGTCTGCCGGTACATATACGGCCTGCACGGATGTGACGGAACCGTTTTGGGTGGAAGTAATGCGTTCCTGTAAAACTCCCATTTCCTCAGCCAACGTCGGCTGATAACCAACTGCGGACGGCATTCGACCAAGCAAAGTGGAAATTTCACTGCCGGCCTGAACGAAGCGGAAAATATTATCAATGAATAAGAGGACATCCTTATGCTGTTCGTCGCGAAAATACTCCGCCATAGTCAGGCCCGAGAGAGCGACGCGCATCCGTACTCCGGGAGACTCATTCATTTGCCCAAAAACCAAGGCAGTTTTATCGGCAATGCCGCTGGACTGTATCTCAGTCCATAAATCGTTTCCCTCCCGGCTGCGTTCCCCGACGCCGGTAAATACCGAGTAGCCGCCGTGCTCCATGGCGACGTTGTGAATTAACTCCTGAATGAGTACGGTCTTTCCCACGCCTGCGCCGCCAAATAGTCCGATTTTCCCACCTTTGGGGTACGGCTCTAAGAGATCAATCACCTTGATTCCCGTTTCCAAAATTTCTGCAACCGGCCGTTGATCCTCAAAATTAGGCGCTTTTCTGTGAATTTCCCACTTCGCCACATTTTGCGGAATCTCTCCTTTTCCGTCGATAGGCCGGCCCAATACATCAAACATTCTGCCTAGAGTACAAGGCCCTACCGGAACCTGAATGCCGGTTCCTTTGGCCGTGACCTCCATACCCCGCGCCAAATTTTCGCTTTCCGCCAGCATGATGCAGCGAACCGTCCCTCCGCCAATGTGCTGTGCAACCTCCATCGTCCGCTCTGTTCCGTTTACTGGAACGGTCAAGGCCTCTCGAATTTTCGGCAGTTTTCCAGTCGGAAACTCGCAATCGACCACAGGACCGGATATTGTAACAATCTTTCCTCTAATCACAAGTCTCGGCCTCCTTATGCTGCTGTTTCACTCGCTTTTGCTTCTGTGCCTTGGAACCGGAGGAAATTTCTGTAATTTCCTGGGTAATGGCTGCTTGCCTTAACTGATTGTACCGGACAGCCAGCGCAGACAATATCTTTTCCGCATTCTGATTCGCCAAATTCATGGCAGCCATCCGCGCGTTTTGCTCACTGCAAAAGCTGTCCACCAGAGCGCTGTATATGAAACCGGAGACGTAGCTTTGCATGACGTTATCTAAAATTGCGCTGATAGATGGTGTAAATTCAAATGGTACGCCGGTCGCTTTGTCTTTGCTGTTTTCAGAGGCAAACTGATTTCTGTGAAACGGCAAAATTCTGGTAGAAGTAGCCTCTTCATCCAGACCGCTTTTTAAATCGGTATAAATCACAAATATCTTATCTACTTTGCCGCAGTCAAACAAATCAAGGAGAATGGAGCTAATTTCTCTCGCGCGCTGCATCGTTGGGTTTTGCGCCGTATACAAAAAACTGCGTTCAACCGGTATGTTATGCTGAAAGAAATACTGTCTTCCGTATTCTCCTACGACAAACAACTTGGTATTCGGGTGCTGATGCAGCAATTTTTCTGTTTTGCGAAGTACGTTTTGGTTATATGCACCTGCAAGACCTTTGTCCGCCGTAATGACCAAGCACGCATACGTTCTACCCAAGGCCGGGGCTTCACCCACAGGGTAAAAATACCGGCTCTCCACATCTCGTGCCGTCCGAAAAATGCGTTTGATTTCCTTCTGCAAAGCATTGAAATACGGACGTGTTCGGTCCAAATCGGCTTTTGCTTTTCGCATCTTCGTGGAGGCGATCAGGTACATGGCATTGGTAATCTTCTGCGTATCACGAATGCTTTTCATATGGGCCTTGATTTCTTTCGTGTTTGCCATAGAAAGCCACCCGCCTTATTCTGATTGCTTAATTTTATGCGATTCCAAATATTGATGGGCCACCTGAATAATCTCTTGTTTGTCCTCTTGGGAGAACGCCCCATTTCGCTCTATTTTTTTGCAAATATCCGGCAATTGCCCTTTTACTGCTGCAAGCAAATCTTTGCTAACATCTGAAATTTGTTTTACCGGAACATTCTGGAAGACATGAGCCAATGCCGTAATTAAGAGAATGACTTGCTCGTACTGTTTGAGGGGAGAAAACTGCTCTTGCTTGAGCAGTTCCATCAATCCTTGGCCATAATACAACTGTTGTTTTGTACTGTCATCCAAATCGCTTGCGAATTGCGTGAATACTTCCATCTCCCGATACTGTGCCAAGTCCAAACGAATGGTACCTGATGCGGCCTTCATCGCCCTCGTCTGTGCTGCGCCGCCTACACGGGAAACCGAAAGACCGACATTCACCGCCGGACGCTGGCCGGCAAAAAATAAGTCGCTTTCCAAAAATATTTGTCCATCTGTAATGGAGATGATATTTGTCGGAATATAAGCGGAAACATCGCCTGCCTGTGTCTCTACAATCGGCAGAGCCGTCATACTGCCGCCGCCCAGGTCATCGGATAAGTGTGCGGAACGCTCCAGCAATCTGGAATGAAGGTAGAAAACATCACCCGGATACGCCTCCCGGCCCGGCGACCGGCCCAACAGCAGACTCAACGCCCGATAAGCCACGGCATGTTTGGACAAATCGTCGTAAACAATTAAAACATCCTTTCCTTTTCCCATAAAATATTCTCCCAAAGCGCAGCCGGCATAAGGAGCAATGTATTGTAAGGGAGCCGGATCGCTTGCCGTTGCATTGACGACAACACAATAGCTTAATGCCTCATGTACTCGCAATGTCTCCACAAGTTGAGCCACAGAGGATGCTTTTTGCCCAATTGCTACATAGATGCAGATGATATCTTTCCCTTTCTGATTGATGATCGTATCTAAAGCAATGGCCGTTTTTCCAGTCTGTCTGTCTCCAATGATCAGTTCACGCTGTCCGCGCCCAATGGGAAACATGGAATCAATCGCCAGCAGACCGGTTTCCATGGGCATATTCACAGGCTGGCGGTGGATAATCCCGGGGGCCGGAGTTTCCACCGGACGGTAGTCCTCCGGGTGAATTTTTCCTTTCCCATCAATTGGATTCCCCAGCGCATCGATGACCCGACCCATGTATTCCTCTCCCACTGGAATGCCTGCGGTTCTTCCGGTTCTCCGGACGGCGCTTCCCTCCAGAATATTTTGATCATCGCCAAACAAAATACAGCCAATCTCGTCACGGTTTAATTCCTGAACCATGCCACGAATCCCGGAGGAAAAAATTAAAATCTCTCCGTAAGTCGCATGCTCCAGCCCACTGACCGTTGCAATTCCGTCTCCAACCGTCAAAACAGTGCCGACCTCGTATTGCTGATCCGACGGTTTCCAATTTTTTACAGCCTCTTGCATCAGAGGGAGCATATCCCCATCCTGCGAGGCCAAGCCAATGAGCATATTCTTTAGCTCTTCAAACCGTTCTTCTACATGGGGATTATTCATCTGCAGCCTCCCCACCGGAGGTTGTCCGGGCTTGCTTTGCGGCATCCTGCTGCAGCAATTTTGCAGTCGCTGCAATGGCGAGCTCTGCAATTTCTTCTTTTGCTTCTCGAATTATTCTTATTTTTTCATGTTGCGCAGCTTCCCGCGCATCCAGCAGCATTTGCTCTTTTTTCTTTTTGGCATCCGCTAAGACCGCATTTGCCTCTTCTTCCGCCTCTTTTACCGCCCTTGTTTTTTTATCTCTGATTTCAGTCTCAGCATCATTCAGACGGTTCTGATACATTTCTTCCAGCTTTTTGGCGTTTGCAACTTTCTCTTCTGCATTTGCATCCAGGGTTTGGTAATACGCGGTGCGGTTATCCATAAATTTTTTAACCGGCTTATATAGAAGAAAATAAAGGCCGCCTGCCAGAATGACAAAATTAAACAAGTGGAGCAGGATTTGCTGCCAGTCAATATTCAATGGGACGCTCATTGCACTCTACTCCCTTACAGTACGAAGATAATTAGAATCGCAACAATCAGCGCATAGATGATCGCTGTTTCCACAAATACCAGACCCAGCATCAGATTGGTACGAATTTTGTTTTCAGCCTCCGGCTGACGCGAAATGCCCTCGGATGATTTGGATATTGCAATGCCCATTCCGATTGCACCTGCGGCGGCGGCTAAGCCGACGCAAATTGCAGCCGCCATAGCCTTTTCCCCAGTGGCATCCTGCTTTTCTTCTGTTTGCATCTCGCCGACAGCTGTTTCGCTGCCAGAGTCCGTTGGAGAAGCCGCCAGGACGGGCATAGCGAACAGACAGCACAGTGCAGCAAGAACACAAAGCGCGAACAATCTCTTTCCTAACGTTTTCATAGTTTATTCCTCCAAAACTCAGGCAATTGCCTTTTTCACTTTTTCTTTTTTTCTGTGAGGCTCGGATACTTCTCCATAAAACAGAGCGGTCAACATGGTTAAGACATATGTCTGTATCAGAGCATGCAGTAAAGTAAACATCACGCCGACGATAACCGGCAGGACGAAGCTCAGGCTCATATAATAATAAACTAGCTCCGTTACCAATAACCCGCTGAGTAATGCTCCGAATAAACGGAAGCTCATGGAAATGGGAAGAGAAAAATCCTTCAGCGTATTCCCGACGCCTCGGAGCCGATTGGCCCCAATACCCCCCGATAGGATCACGAAATAAGACAGGCAACCCAGGGCAATGGCGGCGTTAATATCTGACAGCGGCGCGGGCAGCGCGATGGAAACCCCCGTAGCTGTTACGGCCTGCAATCCAAATAATTCAAAAATGGTCCCAAAGAAAATATAAACGCCGGCTCCAAATATATAGGCTCCTAAAAACCCGTTTCTGTGTGGGCTATTGGATTTTGCAAGCCGGTCAAAAAAACCAACTAACTGCTCTAATAGGAGCTGAAATTTTCCCGGGACCATGCGAAATCTGGGAATTGCAAAAATACGGATACATCCAGCCAACAGCAGGATTATGACCGTCACTGTGAAAGCCGAAACAACCCCTGGGTTCACCTGTAGCCCCAATATATCAATCTTGTCGGTTTCATGCAGCACGGCGTCTCGCATCACCTCTTGGATGGTTTCCTGCTTGCCGGTCTGCGAGCCGGTGACCAGAGCGGAGACCAAGAAGACAGCAATCAGAATCAACCAAATTGCCAGTTGAATCGCCCGTTTTTTCTTGCTCATAGGCAACCCCTTTCCTTAAAAACAAACGGATTCAGTCAGGATGAACAACATAAAAACCTTGTCCGAACAGGCACGCCGACCCCCTGGGCACGATTTCTACGCAGTTATAGCACTTGTTTCGAAAAAAGTCAAGTGGGCGGCTTCCGGAAATTACAATGGGGATGTTACGCATGCGCAACATCCCCATTATATGCATCATATGAAATTTAGATACCCGTCATGGCCTGCAACACATCCACTTCTTCTTGCTGGATACTTTTTTGCATAGACAGGCCCTCATGAATGTCCACATCCGTAATAACGCCCTCATGCGTGCAGACAATGCGACTGCTGTTTCCGCTGCGTAATATTTCTACCGCCCGATAGCCCATTTTGGTGGCGTTTACACGGTCACGCGCTGTCGGCGCACCGCCCCGTTGCACATGCCCCAAAACGGTCACCCGTGGATCCAAGTCGATTTCCTCTTTGATTTTTGCGGCAATGTCTGCAGCGCTTCCGGCTCCCTCCGCCACAACAATCATATAATGTGTAAATCCGTTTAATCTGGCTTGCCGGATTTTCTCGATGACATCCCGGTCAAAATCGATAGGCTCCTCAGGAACCAACACCGCAGTGGCTCCCGTGGCCAACCCGACGTACATAGCCAGGTAGCCGGCATTCCGTCCCATAACCTCCACCACAGAGCAGCGTTCATGTGACTGCATCGTATCCCGCAGCTTATCAATACACTCGATGGCGGTATTGGCGGCTGTATCAAACCCAATACAGTAGTTGGAGCAGCTGATGTCATTGTCGATGGTCCCGGGGATCCCTACTACAGGAACGCCGTACTTGGACAACGCTTGCGCACCGCGAAACGTACCGTCGCCTCCAATTGCCACAATCCCATCTAAACCCAGAAATTTACAGGTGCTGACGGCTTTCCGCTGTCCCTCTTCCGTCATAAATTCCTTACTCCGGGCAGTATATAGAATGGTACCGCCACGGTTGATAATATGTGCCACGCTTCTCTCATCCAGCTTTACAATATCGCCGTGAATCAAGCCATTCCACCCGCGACGGATCCCGTAGCATTCAATTCCATGATACAACGCAGTCCGGACAACGGCGCGAACACAGGCGTTCATTCCCGGAGCATCACCGCCGCTGGTTAAAACACCAATGCGTTTGACTGACATGTTTTCTGAAACCTCCTTTGGCTTGCCACTGTCACCATGGCAGCATAACTTTACGTATACGCCTTCATTTTAATGGATTTTTTGTCTGTTGTAAAGCTTGAATTTTTCACATAGGTCCCACATCCGGAACGCTTTCTTTTAAAAAAGGACAGGGGAGACCCGCATTTTTTTGCTTGTCCGTCATAAATACACAAAAAACGCAGATATTTAAGATATTAAGAATGAATTTGACGCGTTGCAAACCCATTTCTCCTATGGTAAGATAAGGGTGTGACTTGCGAAGGAGTACAGATTATGAAAAGATTCTTTATACTGCTTCTCTGTATAATTATTTGCTTAATAGGCTGCGCTAGCAGCAAATCGCAGGAGGAGGGAATTTCTGCTCCAGAAGAGTCAACTGCGCAAGCATGCAGCGCCAGTGTTGTAGATGAAAACGGCAACCTGTGGCTACAACAAACATGGAGCGCGCAGGATGAAAAAGAGGGCTCTGTTTCCTGCGATGTTCGGGCCTCTGCCAAGACAAAGGAGAATCTGACTACCACATATGCAGATGATCATACGCTTCTTTTCACCCAGCAGCTTCAGGAAACCGCCATCTCCATTCCGGAGGCTGTAGAGATAGAGACCCGGATCAATGACACATTGTGTGAGCGTCGTGAAATCATTTATACGGAACTGGAAGATCTACAGAGACAGGCAGAGGAGGAATATTACAACCTTCAGGATTACTTTGGCGACGAATCCTGGAACTTTTATGGCTACAGCTATTATACGGCGGACACCGTAACCCGCTTAGATGGTTCCGTTTTCTCTATGACCACTTACTATAGCACCTATACTGGTGGCGCGCATCCAAACAATGTGCAGGAAGCCGTTAACTTCAGCCTGCAGACAGGAGAAAAGCTGACCTTAGCTGAAGTCTTGCAACCACAAGGGGAAGCCTCCCTGGAGGGGATGATTTTGGAATGGCTCGAGACAAAAGCGGACAATTTTGGATTGTTTGACGAATATCAGACTGTCGTTGCCGATAAATTTCAGAATTCCGCCCTGGACGCTCAGTCCACAGCCTGGTATTTTTCAAACAACGGTCTGGTGGTTTTCTTTAACCCATACGATATTACGCCGTATGCGGCAGGCGTTGTAAAAATCGAGTTTCCTTATGAGAGCCTGACCGATGTTCTGGAGCCGGACTATCTTCCGGTCTACAATTCTGAGGAATCCTCTTCGGCGCCGGTTATGTGCTTTCCCGCAAATGTGGATTCGGAAGAATATGAGACGCTGGAATGGGTGGATACCTCAGACGATGGCGTACAGTTTGCACTTTATGCCAACGGGACGATTTACAATCTCTCCTTGAAGCTAGTCGACTGGGTAGGGGGACAGATAATCACGCAACGTTCCGTATATGCTGCGAATTATCTCTCAGAATCCAATGTGATAATTGTTCAGGTAGATGCTGCCAATTCGGACGCATATATGCAGCTAGAATACGGCTCCAGCGGGTCTATGCAGAGTATCTATTTCGGGCTGTCGTATCAGGACGGAGCTTACCAGTGGATTACGAAATAAGGATCAAGAATGGAGGTAGATATCCCATGAAAAGATGGATTGCTGCTGCTTTATGCATCGGTTTAATACTCTCTCAAACCGGTTGCGGGCAGCCGGAACAACAAGAAACAAATCCCTCAACCACTGCAGAAACTTCGCCCACAGAAACGCAAGCGTCCACCACACCATCTCCGGAACCGGGGACGGTGCCGGAGTCAGAGGAAGTTACCAGCCCTAGTGAGATGATCGAAACGTTACCTGCAGAAGAAACTACACCGGTTTCTCAGACAGATTCCTTGGTAGCGGTTACTCTGGCGCCTGTTCTAGAGGAGGAAAAAGATGCTGACGGAGCCAGCATCTTTCAGCACCAATATCAAAATATCACCCTTACAATCCCAGATGCACCGGAAGCCGCACAGAAAATGAACGAAGCAATGGCGCAGCAAATCAAGGAAGCTGCAGACTCTGCAGCAGAAATTCGGCAGTGGGCCAAGCAGGCCTATACCGGCGAAGGGGAAAGCTGGACCCCCTATACCAGTCAAATTATTTTTACACCAGTCCGCTTGGATTCTGCTGTTGTTAGCTTTTCCGGCGTCAGCTGGGAGTACACCGGCGGAATTCACCCCAATCGGGTTTTGTTTTCTGTAAATTTTCATGCTGAAACTGGCGACGCCCTGGCCTTGGCCGATGTGCTGAATCATACCGACATGGCCGAAGCGCTCTATTTAAAAGTAATGGACCGGCTGGAACAATTTGCGAATGATCTGGACTCAGATATGACCATGTTTCAAGACGGTTATGAAGAAACTGTAAAAGAACATTTCAACCTGGATAGCTCCTCCAGCGCCTGCTGGTACTTTGCAGATTCTGGGATGCATTTCTATTTTTCCCCCTATGAAATCGCGCCGTATAGTGTGGGAGATATCGACATTGAAATTCCCTACGAGGAGTTACAAGGAGTTTTAAAAGAAGCGTATTTCCCACAGGCGGCTCCTGTGTATGGCGATTCCTTTTCTATCAGTGCTGCGGAAGAAGGTCAAATTGATGAAGCGCAGTTTGCGCAGGCACTCTCTGTGGAGCTCGATGAAAATGGAACCAAAGTTGCGATTTTTTCCGGCTCCGCCATTTATGACATCCGGGTGGAGCAGGGGAGATGGGATGACAATGGCCAACCAATGGCAGCTTCTCAGGTGGTATTTGCGGCCAACCGTCTGACGGCTCAGGATTTAATCTTGATTTCTTCTAATATTTCGGGTGAGCAGCCCAATTTGCGTCTGACCCTGCAAAGCGAGGCGGCGGAATCAAGATCCTATTTCATTCGTCAAAATGACGAGAATGGGTCTATCTCGCTCACTGAGGCGGCAAGCTAGCCGAGCAGGGCAGGGGAGTAGCGGTTTTCCGCTACTCCTTTTTTTCGATAGCCATTTTGGAAACAGGATTGGCTTCCGCAGCGATTTTAAGCTCGGTATTTTCGATGTGGGTGTAAATCTGTGTCGTATTCAAATTCTCGTGCCCCAAGACTTCCTGAACCGTTTTGACATCCACGCCATTGGAGAGCATTAAAGTTGCCGCTGTGTGCCGCAACTTGTGCGCAGAAAACTGACTGGCGTCCAGGCCCGCTGCCAGCAAATGTTTCTTCACCAGCCGGTGAACAGCTGCAGCGCTGATTCGGTTATGATCCCGGGAGCCAAACAGAGCCCGATTGTCAGACAGTATATTTTTGTTGCGTTCAGTCAAATAGTCATCAATTGCTCTGCGGCAGGATGCTCCAAAATAGACCATCCGTTCTTTATTTCCTTTCCCCACAACTCGGATGCGGTCTTCGTATACATCCGACAAATTAAGCCCCACCAACTCACTGCGGCGAATCCCACAGTTTAAAAACAGCATCAAAATTGCGACGTCTCGCTTTGCATTTGGCCCCGATACCGCCTGTAAGAGCGCCTTGGACTGTTCATAGGTCAAATACTTCGGCAAACTCTTCCGCAATTTGGGGTATTCTATGTCTGCCACTGGGTTTTCGGATAGTTGCTTGGTCCGAACGGTCAAATACTTATAAAATGACTTAATCGCAGAAAGTTTCCTGGCCCGTGCCACTGGAGATATGCCGTAGGACGGGACTGCAGCATCCGGATCCTCCGTCCGGTCGTGGGCCAGATACGAAAGAAACTCAAAAATATCAGATGTGGTGATGTCCCGTATAAAGGCCAAATCGATATCCTGGATTGGGATCTCGTCCAACCGGGTGCGAATCGGCATGTCGTTTCGCATCAGCTTCATAAACCGTAGGAACATACGCAAATCCAGATAATATTCTGAGATGGTCTTGGCGGATTGGCCCTTGATGCTCTCGTGATAAGCTAAGAAATCCCGTAAAATCTGCGGGCAGTCGGAATATCGCTGCATGGCGGAACCTCCTGAAACGTAGGATCAAAATCTTGGCAGCTACTATGATACCACATATCTGCTTGCAACGCAACAAAATTTTTATTTTGTTGCGTTCGTTGCCTGCCAGGGTTTCCATCCTCCTCAAGCGCAAAGCTGAGTAGACGTACCGGGCTTCCCTCTTCGGGTCGCCCGGTACCAACTGGAGATATTTAGATACTTCTTACCGGAAAACAGACCTCTGTCATCCATTCGTCCGGATTTTGTGTTTCATGGGGTCCGACATGATAGACATTGAACATCGGGCCGCAAGGCTGGTAACCGTTTTTTTGAATCCATGCAGCGATTGCCGCGTTGGCCGCTCCGATTTCCTCATAGCTGCCGTGATGAACGGCGGAAGCGACCCATACGGCAGGCTCTTCCTTGAATCGAACGTGCTCGGTATCGTCATATTTCCCCTCCACCGTCATTTGAATTTCCACGTCTACATCTCGTTCTTTATACTCGCCGTCGTGGAAAATCGCAACAGATAAACATGGGCTGGCCGGTTTCAGGTTCTGGGCCTTGGTTTCCTTCATTAAGGAATGCCAAAGGCGCCCCTCTACATGATAGCCCTCCAGGATGGCCCGAACACTGGCCACATACCGAGGGCCAATCTCTTTCACCCTTACATCATAATCTGGCATATTACTCTCCTTTCCGAGCTGCGCAATGGCCAGCTCGATGCGGTGAAGCATCCGGCTTGTTTCCTCTGCTTGTCCCCGCAATACGGCCTGCTGCCGCTCCAAGGTCTCCCGCAGTTTTTGTGGATCTGGTTCATGCAATAGTCCTGCTATGGCCGTGAGGCCGAATCCCATACTGCGATAGGCGCTGATTTTGCCTGCAGTGAAGAGCTGCTCCTCCTCATATAGACGATAGCCCGTGTCTATGTCCACCTTCTTTGGATGTAACAGTCCAATCTCATCATAATGCCGTAACATCCGGATGCTGATTTGGGACAGCTTTGAAAATTCGCCGATCTTCAGCATATTCCTTTCCTCCAACAGGCCTGTTATTGTTGAGCTCACTGATATTATAAGCCCTCTCATGGTGTGAGAGTCAAGCGCATTTTTACCATTCTGAAGAAAAAACAGACGCAACGATTGCAGCGCTGCGTCTGAACCGGTTTAAAGAGCAAATTCAATCGCTTCTCGAACATTGCGCACCCGAATCAACTCGAGACCATTTGGAGCCTCCATTGCCTCGGTTCCGCTCCTTGGTATGATGCATCGGGTAAAGCCCAAGCGAGCAATTTCCCCAAGGCGGAGAGACAAGTGAGAAACTGCGCGCACCTCCCCTGCCAGCCCGATCTCACCTACGGCCGCCAAATCCTGCGCCACCGGCTTATCCCGATAGCTGGAGGCGACCGCCAACGCCACCGGCAAATCAGCCGCCGGCTCATCCAGAGACAGTCCGCCAACTACATTGATATAACCGTCGAAGGTCCCCAAATGAAGCCCACCGCGTTTTTCCAGGACGGCCAATAGCAGGACGGCACGGTTATAGTCAAAACCATTTGCAGTCCTTCTGGGGACATTAAACGTAGTTTTTGTAACCAGCGCTTGGACCTCGGCTAAAAGCGGACGAGTTCCCTCCATGATGCAGGCTACACACGTGCCCGGTGCGTGTTGCGGCCTGCCGGACAGCAGCATTTCAGACGGGTTTGGTACCTCCCGCAGTCCGCCATCGCCCATCTCAAAAACACCGATCTCATTGGTGGAACCAAACCGGTTTTTCACCGCCCGCAACAGGCGGTAGGTGCCATTGCGATCCCCTTCAAAATATAAAACGCAATCTACCATATGCTCCAGGACCTTCGGACCGGCAATGGCGCCTTCCTTATTGATATGACCCACCACAAAAACGGTGATTTTCTTTCCCTTTGCCAGCTGCATCATCGCCATGGTACAGTCCTTTACCTGTGAGACACTGCCGGGAGTCGATTCATTTTCCTCGTTGTACAGAGTCTGGATCGAATCGGCGATGAGTATATCCGGACGACTTTCCTCCACGGCCCCTAAAACTTCTCCCAATCGGGTTTCGGATAAAACGAAAAGCCGATCCGACTGTACCTGGAGCCGCTGGGCGCGCAGCTTTAATTGCCGTTCACTTTCCTCACCGGAGATATATAAAACTCGCCGGTTTTGACATAAGCATGCACAAATTTGCAGCAAAAGTGTGGATTTTCCGATACCGGGTGCGCCGCCCACCAGCACCAACGACCCATCCACTGCGCCGCCGCCCAAAACACGGTCCAGCTCTCCCATTCCAGTGGAGAAGCGGATCTCCGTCTGAATGTCAACCTCTGAGAGGGTCTTGGGCTTGCGGCTACCGTCGGATGCCGGCATAACCCGGCTTTTCCCAGCCTGCGTCGGTTTTTCCGTATACTCGGCCATGGTGTTCCAAGCTCCGCATGCCGGGCAGCGGCCCTGCCATTTCGGTGTTTCATTCCCGCAGGCCGTACAATAAAAAACTGTTTTGGTCTTTGCCATTCCCGTCTACTCCCCTTTCCGGCGCTCTGCAGACGGTTGGGTTTGAAATGCCGTTTCATACTCCTTTTGATAATCCCGTCCCATGTTTCGATTATGCTTTTCGAAATACGCCTCAGCAATTTCTTCCGGGGTCACGCCGTATCGCAGGAGAATCTCCGTATAATACATCAGCACATCTGCCATTTCTTCCAGAAATACCGACCGGACTCCTGGTTCCGAAACAATTGCGGCATCTCCTTTTTTCTTAATAACGGCAACCGCTTCTCCGATCTCTTCTATCATCCATAGGAAAAAATCCCGGCCATATTGCGGTTCCATGGGAGACCAGGACCCCTCATGGAGTCGGTATAATTCCATTTGCATCTGCATCATTTGGGAGACGGTAATATCCTGCATCCGCAACCACACTTTCTTTGGTATCATTCTTCTATTTGAAAAACCTGCTGCTATTATACCATATTCCCCTCTTGCGTCAAGAACGCATCTGCGGCGCTTGCAATCACACAGCATAGTTTCTTTTGATATTCCGGCGTCCGCAAATTGGCCTCCTCTTGGCTGTTGGAAAGAAAACCGCATTCTACCAGAATTCCGGTACATTGAATATGCTGCATCAAGTACACCGATTCGGCCGGCTTGCAAGCCCGCTTACTCTTTGGATTCAAAGAGGAAATCAAAAGGGACTGCGTCAACTGGGCGAAATCCTGACTGCCCGCAGTCGGCGCATAGAATACCTGTGCGCCACTGTACCGTCCATCGGAGAATTGATTTTGGTGGATACTCAGCAGCAATGCATTTGCAGTCTCATTGACAAGTTCCACCCGGTGCTTCAGATCCGAGATCTTCTTTTCCGATATGGTTGTTCCATTGGTGTAAACAGCCGTATCTGTAGTGCGTATCATTTTGGTTTGATATCCTAGAAAATGCAGTAAATCACGCAGACGTAAAGAGATTTCCAAATTCAACTGACTTTCCAGGACGCCGGTGCAGGAAGTGGCGCCTCCATCTTCACCGCCATGCCCCGGATCGATGACGATTGTCGTGTTGCGTGGAATTGGAAGCGCTTCTGCAATTGCAGTTACCGTCCTGGTCATCAGGGCCGCAGACCCGATAAACAGGCTGACCACCAGCAGATACACCATGAAGTATTTCCTGAGAAACCGCTTTAAAAAATCCATCTTCCCACCCCCTTTTCAAGCTATGCTGCCTGTCCGGCAGCTATTCTCATACGTTTTGAACCGTACGACTCAGGAACGCATAGAATGAGCCGGAACGACTCTGTTCCGTATTCTTTGGCAGTAAGGAAAAGGAGGAATTCTCATTGGAAGAAATGAAACCCATGCCGCAGCGCCATCGACCCGCGTGCGCCCAACCCGGGGAGGGCCGGCTGCCCAGCTGCGCGCCCTTAGCCAATCCCTACGTTCCGTTTCAGCAGGAAGAATCTCCCAAATATGAGGCCCGGCGTGGATTAGTTCGCGGGACCTTGTTCCCTGGACTGGACTTACCATTCATGGGGATGGTAAACAACACAGAAAAGTCCGACACGCCCATGCATGAGCTGCAGGCTTTGGCCTTTGCAATTCAGGAGTTGGCGCTGTACCTGGACACACATCGGGAAGACCGGGAGGCTCTGGAGCTTTATCAGGCTTATCAGGAGCTGTATCACAAAGGCGTGGAAACTTACGTGCAGAAGTACGGCCCTTTGAACCACACCAACCGCACCGAGGGAGACCGGTACAAGTGGCTGGATGACCCATGGCCCTGGGATTACCAGGGAAACCAGGATTGAGGAGGTAGGCGCATATGTTTTTATACCAAAAAAAGCTGCAATACCCTGTAAAAATTAAACGGCCCAATCCACGCCTGGCTTCCATTATCATCTCTCAATACGGTGGTCCGGACGGTGAACTTGGAGCCTCGCTACGCTATCTATCCCAGCGTTTCTCCATGCCGTTCGACGAATTAAAAGGCCTGCTGACCGATATCGGTACCGAGGAGCTGGGGCACTTGGAAATGGTAGGCGCAATTGTACACCAACTTACGCGAAATCTCAATGATAAACAAATCCAAGACAGCGCTTTTGCTCCGTATTTCGTAGACCATACCACAGGCGTCTATCCTACCGCCGCTTCCGGTTTCCCCTGGACCGCTGCTTCTATCGCGGTCAAAGGCGACCCCATGACTGATTTGACGGAGGATTTAGCCGCAGAGCAGAAAGCCCGGACCACCTATGACAATATCTTACGGCTGAGCGATGACCCGGATGTGAACGATGTCATAAAATTCCTGCGTGAGCGAGAGGTCGTGCATTTCCAAAGATTCGGCGAGGCCTGCCAGCTGCTCCGGGAAAAATTAAATCAAAAAAATGTCTACTATATGAATCCTGCAATTGATATGTAAACAAAAGCATATGCCATTCCGACCGCCGTGCTTGCCAGCAGATGCACGGCGGTTTCATTTGCGCACGCCAAAAAATCCGGACTCACATGAATCGTCTGGAATAATCCCGACCTTCATCACATGATCCATTCTGTGTTCAAATAAATCGTAGGCAGCGGAAATATCGCGTAGTGGGTAAAAATGTGTAATCAGAGGTGCTGTATCCAGTTTTCCATTTGCAATCAGAGAGAGAATTTTTTCACAATCACATCCATCGACACCGCCTGTCCGGAATGTCAGATTTTTCCCATACATGTCCGGAAGAGGAAGCTGTTGAGGCTTGTCATACAGCGCCACAATGGTAACGACTGCGTTGGGCCGGGCGCATTGCCAAGCCAGGCGGAACGTATCTTCCGATCCGGCTACTTCTAATACAACGTCAGCGCCGCCGTGCTCGCTGTTTTCTAAAACGGTCTCCAGGACCTCCTCCGGTCCAACTGTCAAAACTTCCCGGTAATGCGACTGCACAAACCGGCGACGCTCCGGATCTTTTTCACAGACAATCACTTGTTTTGGACCGGCCAGCAAGGCACACAACATGGTACAAATCCCGGTTGGCCCGGCGCCCAGAATCAATACCGTATCCGTTGGACCAATTTCCGAAATACGCGCAGCCCAAAAACCGGTTGCCAGGATATCCCCTACAAAAAGCGCTTGTACGTCTGTAACTTGTTTGGGAATTGGCGTCAAGCCCTGGTTGGCATAGGGCACGCGAACATACTCAGCCTGTCCCCCGTCGATGCGGCACCCCAGGCTCCAGCCGCCGTTTGGATCCGTACAATTATTGACCCATCCATGCCGGCAAAAAAAGCAAGAGCCGCAAAAGGTCTCTACATTCACTGCCACGCGATCTCCGGGATGAAGCTTTGAAACGCCAGGTCCCACGTCTGATACCACACCGACCATTTCGTGTCCCACTGTGATGCCCGGTACGGCTTGCGGAACAGAGCCGTATTTGATATGCAGGTCGCTGGTGCAAATACTGGCTAAAGTGACTTTTACAATGGCATCCTGCTCATGCTGTAAAACCGGCACGGGCTTTTCCTGCAAACGAAAATCACCCTTCCCTACATAGGTATACGCCAACACGGTATGTAATCCCCTTTCTGCATAACGTAATTTGCTATTGATGCATTTTTTGGATTGCCTGAAGAATTACGGCATCTGCCGGGCAAAAGGCATATTGTGAAATTTCCTTCGGTGTGATCCAGCGGATATCTAGATGCTCCAGTTTTTTTGGCACCCCATGCAGAATTTCTGCATGAAACAAGGTGAGATGTACGGTCAAATCCGGATATGCATGAGTTACCTCTATAAACGGATTCCCTACAGATATTCCGACGTCCAGTTCCTCCCGGCACTCCCGCACCAGCGCTTCCTCCTTGGACTCTCCCGGCTCTACTTTTCCGCCTACAAACTCCCATAGCATGCCCCGCATTTTATGCGGTGGGCGCTGGCAAATCATGAATTTCCCGTTATCCCAAATGAGGGCAGCCACCACTTCTGTCACCTGCATTTTCAGACGCCCCTCCCGACGACGTGTTTTGATATCGTACGTGCACGAAGCAAATCGTAGCGGCGGATAAACGGCGCGACGTCCATCCCACAACGCAGATAGTGCAGCAACAATGCCCCGCAAGCCCGGCTGTCACTTCCTGCACGGTGATGATCCAGTGGGATTCCCAGATGGTTACACATGGTGTTGAGTTTATGATTCGGCAGTTCCGGGCAGCAACGCCGTCCCATCTGACAGGTGCAGGCATAATCCGCCGATTCCCGCCAAGAAATCTGGTAATGCTGCAAACATTTCGCCAACACACTCATATCAAACGGGGCATTGTGGGCAATGCATAACCGATCACGGAATAGGGGCTCTATTGCAAGCCACAGCTCCGGAAAGGTCGGAGCGGATTTTACATCCTCTGGTGTGATTCCGGTAAGTTGCATGTGAAAGCTGTGAAACTTGGCTTCCGGATTCACCAATGTAGAGAACTCTTCCACAATGCGCCCATCTTCTACAACGACAATTCCAATGGCACTCATACGATCATTAAATGAATTTGGCGTTTCCACGTCAAATACAACATACTTGTCCAACATCATTTCTCCTTTATACGCCAGCTTGCAAAGAAGCAAACAGCCCCTGCACAACTGCCTCATATTGCCCGGGACGGGTGCACTTTCTCAATCTTTTCCAATTCTGTTCTGGATTTGGAAATTGCCGGATCATATAGGACCAAAGTTCTTTCATCCGCATAAGTGCATTTCCCGGATTTTGATACTGCTTACAATAGCCATCGTAAAGCGCATCATGAAATTCTTTTAGACGACTCCGCTCCACAGCGGCATCCCCTTGTAAGCGGCTGACCAGACCGGGGTCCGCCACCAAACCGCGGCCCAGCATGGCTGCAGAAACCGATGGATATTGCTTTTGCAGCCAATCACAGTCTGCCTCTGTCCTCAAATCACCATTGTAGCAAAGCGGATTTTGACTCTGCTTGACCGCATAGGCAAACGCTTGCTCTCGGATCGGATTTCGGTAAAAATCCTTACAGACCCGGGGATGGACGGTTAATTCCCATATGGGATATTGGTTATATAGCTCTAACAGACGGGGAAATTCCTCCTCGTCTGTCAGGCCTAAGCGCGTCTTAATCGATATTCGTATGTCCGGCAGACTTCCAAAAATCCGGTCTAAAAAGCGAGCCAAAGATTCTAAATCTGCCAGCATTCCGGAGCCTCTTCCCTTTGCGACCACAGTTCCGGAGGGACATCCCAGGTTTAAATTGACCTCTCGATATCCCATAGCAGCCAGTTCCTGTGCCGCCCAGATAAAATCCTCCGATGATTTTGTTAAAAGCTGCGGAACTAGGGGAATCCCCACCTGGTACTGCGGAAGAATCTCCTGCAATTCACGTTGGGAGAAAACGTGCGCTCTTGCGGGCGCCAAGAAAGGTGTATAGTATTGACAAATTCCCGGAAAAAAGTGATGATGGATACGGCGGTATAGGGCCGTTGTAATCCCCTCCATGGGGGCAAAATAATAGTGCATGAATATCTCCTCATGGGAGCAACGCAGCTGCCCACTCTTCTTGGCGAAAGCCCAGAAAAACCCGGTTTTCCAGTACGAGAACCGGCCGTTTTACCAACATGCCGTCGGTCGCCAAAAGCGCCAACTGCTCTTCCTCTGTCATTTCCGGAAGCCGGTTCTTTAAATCCAACGCCCGATATTGCAGTCCGCTGGTGTTAAAAAAACGGCGTAGAGGGAAACCGCTGATTTTCCACCAGTCCCGCAGTTCTTCCAGCGTCGGATTCTCCGATTGAATATCGCGAACCGTATATGAAATTTTGTGCGCGTCCAAAAAAGCCTTTGCTTTTTTGCAGGTACTACACTTGGGGTAGCAAATGAACAGCATATAAATTACCTCCAAACGTAAAACGATCAATTAGTAAACCACGCGTCGTCCCAGCTTTGCGCAGAAAACAGCGTACCGTATTCCTCTGACGGCGTCGCACCGTCTACTGTAATGCGTACGGTGCTGCTGTCTCCCAATCCCAACACAGTAGCCGTCACTGCGCGAACCGCCAAAAGCAGCGTGTCAGTCTGCCCGTCACTTAAAAATTCCGACGACAAATCCACCACATACTGCTCGTCTTCCCGATGCACAGAGCGCAGAGAAGTACCGGCGGGTATGGGGTTGTGATAGCCGTTTTGGTCGCTGTAAGCAAATAATGCTTTTAGGACCAATTCCACTGGAGCTTCATTGGCCGTTTGATAAATGCGGGCAGGCAAGCATGTCAGAAGCATACTATCCCCTGCAACCACGTACAAATTCGCATCAAATTCGTTGAGGCCGGTGCGTACCGGACCAATTGCTCCCCCTTCATACGTCATAGGCTGGCTCAGGTCCACACTTCCGTACCGGCTCAAGGGCTGACCACCTGCGTATAGAACCAATGCGTCAATGGTATCCAGCTGAGTCAGAGTATTGGTGAGGGATAGTATCGTCATCCGCTGTGCCAAAGCAGTCTGGGGCGCATGCTCTAAAAATTCCTGGGACAAGTCCACAGCACAAATGCCGTCGGACACCTCCAAGCCAAGCAGTGCAGTACCCAGAGGCATGGTCTCTGCCAAACCGGATTCCCTTGGACCTTGGATCAGCCGCTCGATCAAATACGCAGGCAAATTTTCCTGCTCACGGTCCACACTGATCTCTTCCCCAATGAGATAGCGATTCTCTGTGTCTGAAAAATACAAGGTATACGTGGCACTGATTAAACTCGCACCTGTATCCTCCAGCAAAAAACTATCCCGGTTGAATAATAACTCTGATTTTCCACTTAGCATCCCGTTCTCTGCGCGAATGGACACGGACTCAACCTCCGGAAATTCCAGACAGGTCAAGGTAATGCAAGTACAAGCTACCGTCAAATCCACCTGGGATAGCTGCCCCAGTTCCTGGGAAACCATCAGGCACAGCTGAGAATCGGACAGCTCTGCCGAGAGGATAGAAGTAGCTTTTTGAAACGGCGCGGTCAAATCAGAGGATACGGGTCCCTCAAAATATTGTGTGAGAACCCAAAGATAATCGGACTCATGGCCGGAAATTTCTCGCACTTCATAGCCTGTAGCGCTCTGGCCGCCGATGTAATTTTCCTCCATGGTTTTATAGTAAAATTTCATGGGGCTGCGCATTTGCTCCGCCGTAGTTTGACTGGCGCATCCCCACCCAGTTAGAAAACAAACCAGGAGCAATAAAAGGCCAAATCGTCTCGTCATAGATCCTCCTCTATGTCAAAAGCGGGAAACACAAGTGTAAATTCACTGCCGCCCTCCTGTTTGGATGTGACGGAAATGGTTCCGTAGTTTCGGATCACCATATCGTGAACAATGGACAAACCCAAGCCGCTTCCTCCAGCCTGACGAGAACGGGCCTTATCCACCCGGTAAAACCGGTCGAAAATATAGGGAATGGATTCCTCCGGGATCCCAACCCCTGTATCGGAAACGGATAAGATCCAATCGTCATCCTCTCGCTTTAAATCCACATCCAATTTTCCACCCGGCTTGTTGTATTTAATGCCGTTTTCAACAAGATTGAAAATAATCTGATATAAGTCGTCTTCAATAATCAAAATAGTGGCGCCAGGTGCGACGTGGTTCTCCATGGTAATCTGATGGAGCCCGGCAACGGGAGCCAACATGCGCAGAACCTTCTCCACAGTCTCTGAAATGTCTGCAACCTCTCGCGCTTCCTCTTTCCCGGCGTCCATCTTTGTCAGGGACAACAGCTTTTGCGACATGCGAGTCAGACGGTCTGCTTCATTGCCGATGTCTTCGACAAACTCCCGCACCGTCCCGCTATCCATCTCATTTTGCAAAATAGAGTCGGATAAGAGCTTGATGGATGTCAAAGGAGTTTTTAGCTCGTGGGAGGCATCGGATACAAATTGCCGGCGGCGTTGTTCCGAGGTCTGCAGGCGATCTGTGAGCGCGTTGAATTCCCGGGCGAGGACCGCCAGCTCGTCGTTTCCACGCAGCTGCATTTTATGGGAGTAATCTCCCGCCCGAATGATGCGGATCGAGGTAAAGATCCTCCGCATTCTTCGGGAAAACGCTTCAGAAAAAATCAAGGAAAAAAGGATAACCGCTCCTTCCAGAATGACGCTGATCCAGAATATATTGTATTGCAGAGCAGAGATCAGTGCGCCTTGATCCAAATCATATTCCATCATGTACACGGCGCCAATGAGGCTGCCTGCATATAAAATGGGCGTAGCCGCTTTGCTTTCCAACCGGCCTTTCCAGTAGCTGGAGCTGAACACGTCGTTTCCACCTAAAGCCAGCACGATCTCGGGGAGAACCGCATACTGCCCCATGGCAGAATCCTCTTCCATATTATCATACAGCACCTTGCCGGATTCATCCGTCACCAAAACTCTGGTGGCATTCAGATTGCCCATCTGCCCCATGACTTTTTCGGCATTTTCCCGCTGCAGTACATCCAGCTCCGAGAAGGCCGCCGCCGCCATCTGCACCTTGTCTTCCAGAGACGCTTGTTTGCTCCGAAATACCAAGTTTCGCATGGTGGTCGCTGCATATAAGTTTAAAAACACCAAAACCACAGAGGTGATCCCTACGTACATCATAGCATACTTAAGCTGCGTTCTGCTCAAGCGCAGGGTACGCCGTTTACCCTTTAAAATAATATCCAACTCCCCACTTGGTCAAAATGTGCTGCGGCTGTGCCGGATTGGCCTCCAGTTTTTCCCGGAGGCGGCGAATGTGGACGTCCACGGTTCGAATGTCGCTGCGGTACTCATAAGCCCAGATGGTATCCAGAAGAGCCTCCCGGGAGTACACCCGGTTGGGGTGGCGCATGAGAAATTCGATGACGTCAAACTCTTTGGCCGTTAGATCTGCCAGCTCATCATTTTTATAGGCATTTCTGGCATCCAAATCCAGCTTGATGCTGCCGCCCACCAACAAATTCCTTTGCTGCTCCTCTCGGTGCTGATTTCCGGCACGGCGGAGAAGCGCCCGAATCCTGGCTTTGAGCTCCAGAATGTTAAACGGCTTTGTCAAATAGTCATCTGCGCCATGGTCAAAGCCCATTAATTTATCAATATCTTCCGTCTTGGCTGTCAACATAATGATCGGGACTTGGGAAAATTCCCGGATTTTTGTGCATGCAGTCAGTCCGTCCATTTCCGGCATCATCACATCCAGGATCATAAGCGCAATCTCGGGATCTTTGGCCAGCTCCACCGCTTCCAAGCCATTGGTACCGGTGAGAACCTGGTACCCTTCATTCTGCAAATTAAAACGAATCCCCTTTACCAGCAGGGCTTCATCATCTACCACAACAATCTTCATAAACTGTTACCTCACAACTGCAAAATCCCGCAGCCCTTCTAACCGTTTTTCTCCGATTCCCTCTACATCGCAAAGCTCGTCCAGGGTACGAAAGGGCCCATTTGTCTCCCGGTAATCTATAATTCGCTGTGCCAGAACCTCCCCAATGCCGGGAAGCTGGGAGAGCTCTTCCAAGCCGGCGGTATTGATATCAATGAGCGCCTCTCCGACCGATTCTGTTGTGGAGGCAGTAACCTCGTCTGTCTGCTCTGTTACGGGTAGATTTTCCTCCGCGCCACCTGTCTGAGAGACATACAGAACCTGTCCGCCGGTTCTTCGGCCCACAAACAGCCCCAGCAGAAACCCGGCAAAAATCCCTGTGAGAATCAAAAGCAGGGCGGGAAATTTTATTTTTTCCATGGGGAATTCCTCCCAATACGGATTGACACCGCTATGAGCCGGCTGATATAATACATACAATTCTTTTACCGGTAGTTGGACAGGTCCATTATACACAATCTTGAGCCGGTGAGCAAGCCGGCTCCGGAATATTATGGTGATTTAAGATGAAAAAAACGAAAATACTAGCTGCTCTGTTGGCATTCCTGCTGACATTCCAAATATTTTCTCTTCCGGTGCTTGCTTCTGAAGCGCAGACGCAGGAACCTAGTAGTCTGCCCTCTGAAACAGCTGCGGAAACGGTGCCGGCTGTGACAACGGAACCACAGGGAGAGACCGGCTCCGGAGCAACCGACCCTGCCCCGGCGGAATCGGATTCCTACAGCGGCGAGGAGGACAGCGACATTGGAATCGACGCGCCTCAGGCTCTCACGGGGACCGACACGTTGGATTTTGATGCGGCTGCTGTTTTGCTCCTGGAGTTGAATTCTCAGACCATGGTATACGCCAAAAATATTGACGCACAGCGGGAACCGGCCAGCCTGACCAAAATCATGACCTGCCTGCTGGCTTTGGAACACGGCAATTTAAGTGATGAAATCACCGTCAGCGAGACGGCATTGGAGGGACTGGATCCTGCCGGCAGCAGCTCCGGCCTTTTGGCAGGGGAAGTTTTCACACTGGAGCAACTGCTGTACTGTTTGATGATTGAGTCTGCCAACGATGCTGCGCCTGTGATTGCCGAGTATATCGCCGGCTCGGAAGCGCTTTTTGTGGACATGATGAACGCCAAGGCCAATGAGCTGGGATGTGAGAATACCCACTTTGCCAACACACATGGTCTACACGATGACGCTCACTATACCACGGCCCGAGATCTTGCCAAGATCACAATGGCCGCTCTGCATTATGAAAAGTTTCAAGAGATTTATTCCACGGACCGGTACATCTTGCCTGCTACCAATCTCCACGAAGAGCGGATTTTGGTGACGACCAATTATCTCATTGGCACCTCTATTACCCAGGAATTTTATGACGAGCGCGTCATCGGAGGAAAAACCGGCTTTACAACTCCGGCCGGACGCTGCATCATGTGCGTGGCAGAGGAGCAGGATATGCAGTACCTCTGCATCGTCCTGGGCGCCGACAGCACCGGGGCGGACGGGTCTACCGTCTACGGAAGCTTCCTCGTCGCTGGAGAAGCCCTGGATTTCGGCTTTGATCACTTTACCTTTGTGGAGGTCCTCTCTCCCCTGGCGCCTGTGGCCCAGCTTCCTGTGGCCCAGGCGACACAATCCGTGGTTGTCACTCCGGCAGAGCCGATTTCCACCATGCTTCCAACGGATTATGAGGAAGATCAGCTGACGACCCAGTATCAACTCTCTTCCCAGACCGGCTTGGAGGCGCCGTTGGAATCCGGCCAGGTTGTGGGCGTGGTACAAAAATATTACGGCTCTGTCTGCGTGGGGCAAACTGATTTGGTGACGGTTACCGCTGTTTCCCGCAACGCTTTGGCAGCCGCTGCCATGCAGACCGTGGACCAAATCTCTCAAAGTCCGTGGCGGTTTGTAATTCTAATTCTGGCTGTCCTGTTAGGTGTCGTACTGATCCTGTTCGTTTGGTCCGCCGTAGTCCGCCACCGGCGCAAAAAGCGGCGTCAGATGCGGAGAAGGAGGAATTGACCATGCTGGATTGGCCTCAATTGGAAGCGACCTGTCACGCCTGCACCAGATGCGGTCTTTGCGAAACCAGGCATCATGTCGTTTTTGGAGTCGGCCCCCGGAATGCCCCTGTAATGTTCGTCGGCGAAGGGCCCGGACAGCAGGAAGATCTGCAGGGAGAACCGTTTGTGGGACCTGCCGGTCACCTGCTGGATGACATGTTGTGTATTATCGACTTGGGGCGTCATAATTGCTACATCACCAACATCGTCAAGTGCCGTCCTCCCAGAAACCGGGACCCCATGGAAATTGAGCAGGACGCCTGCATCGACTATCTGCGCAACCAAGTGGCGTTGATCCGTCCTAAAATAATCATTTGTCTCGGGCGAATTGCAGCCATGCGGTTAATCCGCTCGGACTTTCGGATTACCAAAGAACATGGGCAATGGGTGGAGAAACGGGGAATCTGGATGACCGCCATTTACCATCCCTCTGCGCTCCTGCGGGACACCGGCAAACGGCCTGAAACGTTTCGGGATTTGAAAAGCATCCAGCAGAAAATCCGGGAGCTTCAAATTCAAGTATAGCCGTATTTCCCGGGAAACGCTGTCACTGGAATCCCCGGCGAACACGGCAAGATGCAACCATCCCATTCCGGTGTAACCCTGGATGATACGGAGAATCCAAAATATAAGGGTCTGATTTCTGTAATGTACAGACTTCAGGCCCTTTTGCATTTCATCTTACGCAAAGCCGATACCATGCTGCCACAGAGGACGCAGGTGACGCCTTGCGACAGCGCGAAACAGAGGTTCGGCCGGAGTGCATCACACATCCCGGTCGGGAAAATCATCCATCCCATGCACCCAATCCGGACCGGCTGTCAAATATACTGCACCGTAGTTCAAACACCGGCTCAGAGTAACGGAGCTGTTCCGCAAATAGCTCTACTTCCACCACGACTTTATCGTTTGTTTGGCGAAAAAGTTCCGGAAAAATTTCCGGGGCCTTTTGAATGCGGCTCTCCTTTGATACAGTACATAGATATTCGCCCTCCGGAATCCGCATAATTTGCGGGTAGTGTTTGAGAACATCCTCCGTTTCCAGCAAATCAATAAAAAGATAAGAAGACATCCCTCGCTCTGTATAGCGGAGCAATTGGCCGTTATGAAAGCCTGCGTGCAGTCCGTGCCGCTCGATCTCGGAAATGAGGCTGTACATGGCAGAATGAAAAGTAGGATCCGTCTGTGTTCCCTCATAGGGAATCGCCCAGCACAGCGTTTCTGGGAGAAAGGCCTGGACCCTCTGCAGTGCGCTACAATTCTCAGCATGACTAATTTCTCTTTGCATATTTTCTAAAAAGTCAAGCCGCGATTGTATGCGCCGCATCTTCGCATAGGCCGTCTGCCTTCCATGTTCCAACAGACCGGAGTAATCAATCTGTCCATCGCGTTCGGACAAAAACGCGCGAAAATTTTTCAACGGGATGTCCAATTCTACGCAATATTGAATGGCCTCTACAATTCTTGTTTGGGAAAAAGTGTAATAGCGATAATGGCTTTCCGGGTCAATATAGGCCGGTTTTAGGATCCCTATGGTTTCATAATAGCGGAGAGACTGAACATGCACTCCGGTCAGTTTGGATAATTTCCCGATAGAGAACAGCCGCTTCTTATCCATAAATTTTTCCCCGCCTCCTCTTGACTCTCATATTGTAGCAGACTTTATAATAAAGCGCCGTGAGGAAAAAGTCAATGTACTCTGGAAAACCGTACAGAGCTACAGGTAGGAGAAAGGAAAGTAAATATGAATTTGTTAAAAGATAAAATTGAAACACTCTATCAAAAATTTCTGTGGCCGTCTCTCTTTGCAGCTATGGTAACGACCATATATAGCTTTGTAGATACCATCGCCATCGGCCAGGGAGTCGGGCCGGATGGTGCGGCAGCAGCTGCCATTATCTATCCTATTTTGGGTGTCGCCTCTTTATTTGGTTTTCTCTGCGGGATTGGCGGCTCCGTAAGACTGGGAAATGCCAGGGGCGAGGGGCAATTAGAGAAAGCCAACGCTTACTACACTGCGTCGCTCTTACTGGTCGTGGTGACAACAGTCATCGTCTGGCCGGTCATTGCGGTATTCAAAAAGGAGATTTTTTCTCTATTCGGTGCAAATGAAGCACTGATGCCACTGGTGCTGGAATATGGGGATTGGATCATCTGGACATTTCCCGCCTTTATTCTATCCTCTTATTTTACCTGCATAATTCGCTGCGACGGATCGCCCAATTATGTGATGGGAGCCGTGGTCGCTGGAGGCGTGTTAAACGTTTTTGGAGACTGGTTCCTGGTGTTCCCAATGAATCTGGGGATGTCGGGCGCAGCCATTGCCACAGCGGGTGGAACCATAGTTCAGTTCATCGTCCTTTTGTGTTATTTACTCAAGAAACAAAACCGACTGAGACTTGTGAAACCCCGGCAGTTGTCCAAGGCTATTATGAAGTCATTGTCCGCTGGATTCAGCGCTTCCATCTTAGAATTTTCCTTTATTGTTTTAACCTGCATTTTAAACAACCAAATTATGCGCTACGGCGGCGCGGTAGCCCTTTCGATCTTTGGCGTGGTGCTTTCTTGCTCCGGTATGTTCCAACATATTTATACCGGTGTGGGACAGGCCATTCAACCGATTGCTGCAAATAATTATGGAGCGGGACAGGTCTTACGGATCTTCCGGCTGCGTCGAATTTCTCTGACGACGGTGACCGCTATGGGCATAGGCTTTACCACTTTGGGTTTGCTGTTTCCCACGCAGATCATAAAATTTTTCATGGATGCCACTCCGGAGGTATTAAAGGCAACCCCTGTGATTGTCCGTACTTATTTTTTGTCTTTCCTGTTTATGGGGATCAATATTTGGGCTACCTCCTACTTCCAGGCCATCATGCAGACCGTCACATCTTCTGTCCTCACCATTCTGCGCGGGCTTGTTATAAGCAGTATACTGCTCTATCTCCTCCCGGCCTGGCTGGGTATCGATGGAGTTTGGTGGGCGATGGTGATAACAGAGGGAATTGTAGCCGTTATCACATTAATTTGTGTGAATTTTGCAAACCGAAAAATGAAAGCAAGGCCGGCACTGTCTCACGATGAATTGGCCAGGTGAAGCACCTATTTTATTGGCTGTCCACGATCATTTCCTCCGGACGTCGGCTTGATATTTTGGGGCCTCATGTCCGGAGGAAAACGATATGGGAAATTCGATTGGTCTCACGGACGGTCTCTGCACAGCGGCAGCTACAACGTTTCGCGTTCCATTTTAAACTCTGGGTCTATCGACTTATCGGTTCAAGTCAAGCCGACCTCTGTTTGTTAAATGAACCGGTTTTTGTGCAGGCGTGTCCAGGACGGAGCCGTCAGAAGCGAACCGAGAGCCATGGCAGGGGCAATCCCAGCTATGCTCCGCCGGATTCCAGCGCAGGGCACAGCCCAAGTGAGAGCAGCGTCGGGGTGTGAGACGCACAAAATTGGCAAGCGTATGGCCCAGATTGGATAGCAGCTGCGGACGGAAGATCGTGCGGCTCGGGTTCAATACCGCCTGATACGGCGTCTGGCGTCCTGTCACCAGATCTGCCAGAAGAGAGGCCGCGACCATAGAATTGGTCATGCCCCACGCGGAAAAACCGGTTGCAACCAATAAATCCGGCACTCCATGGTGATACTGTCCCACATAGGGCAGTCCATCAAGCGACATGCAGTCCTGATTGGCCCAGGCATACCGCTCTGAAAGATCGGGAAAATACCGGTCGGCAAAGCTGCGTGCAGCCTCCCAGCCCCCCTTCTGTCCAGTTCGGTGCTTCCCGCCGCTTAAGAAGAGGTACGGTCCAAAGTTGCGCAAAGAGATGCTGTTTTTCCCCATTCCGGAATAGGTTCCCAAAAGATCAGGCCCCCCTTCCAGTGCTATCACATAAGACCTGCGCTGGTACAGCTTTAAGGCATACAGACCCCGGAACCGGCCCAGAGGGAAATGCGTCGCCACAACGATTTTACGCGCCAGAATTTTCCCGCGGTTCGTAAAAGCCACGCCGCCGGAGATTCCCAAAACCTGCGTGTTTTCCCGAATGTTAAGTCCTCTTGCAATGCCATAGAGAAACTGCAGCGGCTGAAATTGAGCCATACCGGGCAGGTACAGCGCTCCGGCCACAGGAAAAGGCAGCGGAGTTTCTGTCTGAAATTCCGCCGTAAAACCCATTCGCTTCAACGTCTCCGCTTCCGTTTTCAGGAGCTCTGCCTGAGTCTGGGTCATGGCGTAGCGGTAATGAGGCCGCTCCTGGAACTCGCAATCAAAGCGGGCTGCCAGGGTCCGGTACTTTTCCAGCGCCTCCAGGTTGGCTTGACCGTACAGGCGTGCCGTTTCCCGTCCAAAACGGGCCTCCAGGTCTTGATACAGCGGGTCATGGTGCGTGCAGAGTACTGCCGTGGTTCCGCTGGTAATTCCACTGCCGATGGATTTGGCTTCCACCAGAAGACATTCTATCCCCCGGGCCTGGAGTTCCCGGGCGCACAGAATGCCGGACATGCCGCCTCCAATGACCAAAACCTCTGTAGATGCGTCTCCGTTTAACTGCGGAAAATGAGGGATCTCCAGTCCCTGTGTCCAGATTTTTTTCATGATAGTGCCTCCTCGCACGTTTCCTTTAGTATGTCACAGATCGCAAAAGGTATTTGCTCCTTCTGTGGAAAACCTCCGTGACGGCACTCAAATTTCGACAGCATCTCTGAAAATCCCTGTATATTCCCCCGGTTTCGGTTTACAATAATTTGAATATCCACGTTCTGAACCAGAGTTATGCACATTCTCCACAGGGTTTTCCACAGAGATTCACAAGGTGTCCTCTGATCTAAAGTGGAAAAAATTACTTGTTTTGTTACAAATTGGTAACATTTTGCTGCTGTTTTTTATGCAGCCCGGGTTTGACATAATCCCTATGCATGTAAGAACCAAAATCCGAAGTTTGTGGACACGATTCGGATGGAACTTGAAAAATGACTCCGAATGAAAGAAAAAGCGAAGACAACGTGTAGCTTTGTCTCCGTCTATCCGGTATTTTGTCTGAAAAGCGATAAAATAAGAAGCCGGATGTCGCCCGGCTGGCGGCACTGCCGAGACCAATTCTCCCCTGTTGCGGGACGAAAAACCAAGCCGCTTTTTCCTATTTTCCCGGGAAATGAAAAGGAGTCGACATCAGCATTTTAATTATTCAGCTCCATGAAACAGGGTGCGTTATATCAAAAGGCTCGTACAAGTTGGAAGCCGGAACTGGTCCAACCGGTACGAGTCTTTGCATTTGTATCATACGGCAAGCCGATGCGACAGGTTCCATTAGCCCAGCTGCTGCAGCATACGAATGCAGTCTCTGCAAATATTCTTCTCTCGATAGGCTAAAACACCTCTGGAGGAGCTGCAAAAAACACAAGTCGGTTCATATTTTCGCAGAATCACTGAAGTGCCGTCTACATAAATTTCCAGAGCATCGCGCTCTGCAATGTCCAGCGTACGGCGCAGTTCGACCGGCAGTACCACACGCCCTAGCTCATCGACTCTACGAACAATTCCCGTTGATTTCATATGGAATCTCCTTTCTTCCGCTGTAGTAACCTTCCCTCAATGGCGGCGTCATCCGACGTCTTTTCCCTATTATAAATGAATCGACAACATCTGTCAAATATTTCATTTGGTAAAACACAAAAAATATTGCATAAGCTTGTGCTCGATTTCATACCGTCCTTCTGAGAGGAGGGCTTGTCATGGTCATGGCATATATCTGGACCGGGATGATCCTAATCGCGGTATTATTTTCTTTTTGGAGCGGTACGGGAGGCGCTTTATCCCAAGCCGTATTGGAAGGCGCACAGGCCGGTGTTACCCTTACATTCTCCATGGCTGGGGCTGTATGCCTCTGGTCCGGCGTTGGACAGGTTATGGAAAAAGCAGGCCTCAACCGCATCCTGGCGCGCTTTTTAAGCCCCGTGATCGACCGGCTGTTTCCCAGTGCCCGGCGGGACGCCAAAGTGGGCAATCTCATTTCTGCCAACGTCTGCGCCAATCTCCTGGGCCTTGGCAATGCTGCGACACCGATGGGAATTGCTGCCACCAAACGCATGAGCCGATACGCAAAACCCGGCGAGGCCAGTCACGAAATGTGCCGGTTAATTGTGATGAACACCGCCTCGATCCAGCTAATACCGGCCAATGTGGCAGCGGTCCGGGCCGGTCTGGGGTGTGCGGCGCCGTTTGACATCTTACCGGCTGTTTGGGTTACTTCATTGTGTTCAGTTTCAGTAGGACTTCTAGCCGCCTTTCTTCTTCAACGGGTGAGCAAGCATGACTGACTATGTCATTCCGATTCTGCTGGCGGTGGTCGCGCTTTTCGCCCTGGGTCGGCGGGAAAATGTATATGAAGAGCTTTTGACCGGGGCATCCGGCGGGTTGAAGCTCCTGGTCTCCATTGCTCCGGCTTTGATTGCTCTGCTGACTGCTGTTCATATGCTTCGAGCCTCCGGCGCCATGGAAGCCGCAGCAAATTTTCTCTCCCCTGTTTTTTCTTTCTTTGGAATTCCGCCGGAAACTGCCGCTTTGGTTCTGGTGCGTCCCATCAGCGGCAGCGCTGCCTTGGCGGTAGGCGCTGATCTCATGGCACAGTATGGTCCGGATAGCCCGATAGGCCGGACTGCCGCCATTATGCTGGGCAGTACAGAAACTACATTCTATACCATCAGCGTTTATTTCGGCGCCGCCGGAGTCCGCCGGACGCGCTATGCCGTACCGGCCGCACTGTTAGCAGACCTGACCGGTTTCTGTGTTGCATCTCTTACCGCCCGGCTTTTCTTTTAGTCTAAAACGGTTTTTTAAAAATTTCTCTGTACATTTTCCATGATGTTTGCTATAGTTAAGGACACGACAACAGCAAGTGAGGAATATTTCATGGAAAAAGTTCTGGATCTCATTTCCGGCAAAATGGCTGCGGCCTTCGAGGCGGCAGGTTATGACCGGACTTATGGCCGGGTAACGGTTTCCAACCGGCCGGATTTGTGCGAGTATCAATGTAACGGCGCTTTGGCTGCCGCCAAAGCTTATGGGAAAGCGCCCATGCAGATTGCCCAGGCTGTCGTGGAACAGCTGCAGCCCCAGGATTTTGAGTCGGTGACTGCCATGGCTCCGGGTTTTATCAATCTTCGGGTCTCGGGCTCATTTTTGCAGCGCTATCTGGCAGAAATGCGGACCGCTCCGGATTTCGGCGTAGAAAAGGAAGAAACCCCAAAGACGGTCGTGGTGGATTACGGCGGTCCCAACGTGGCCAAACCCCTGCATATTGGACATCTGCGCTCTGCAATCATTGGCGAGAGCATGAAACGGATATACAAATTCTTCGGTAACCGCACCATCGGCGACGTGCACCTGGGAGACTGGGGCCTGCAGATGGGCCTCATCATCGCTCAGCTGCAGGATCAGCAGCCGGATTTGTGCTATTTTGATGACAGCTTTCCAGGCCCGTACCCCTCCGAAGCGCCCTTTACCATTTCGGAGCTGGAAGCCATCTATCCCGCTGCCTCTGCCCGGAGTAAAACCGACGCCGATTTTGCGCAACGGGCCCACGCCGCCACATTTGCCCTCCAAAACGGCAGAGCGGGCTACCGGGCTCTGTGGAGACACATTATGGATGTATCTCTGGCCGATATCCGCAAAAATTATGACAAATTGGGGGTTCATTTCGAGTCCTGGTTGGGGGAAAGCGACGCCCAGCCGGATATTGAACCCATGCTGGAAATGCTGCAGGCAAAGGGATTGGCCGTAAAAAGCTATGGAGCGCTGATTCTCCCCGTTGCCGAAGAGGGAGATAAAAAGGAAATCCCGCCTTGCATTTTAGTAAAGTCCGACGGGGCCATTCTGTACGATACGACAGACCTGGCCACTCTGGTGCAACGCGAGCGGGATTTCCACCCGGACAAGGTGCTTTACCTGGCCGACAAACGGCAGAGCCTTCATTTCGAGCAGGTCTTCCGGGCCGCCCGAAAAGCCGGCATTGTTCGGAACGAAACAGATTTAGAGTTTTTAGGTTTTGGCACAATGAACGGCAAAGATGGAAAACCCTTTAAAACCAGGGCCGGCGGTGTCATGCGCCTGGAACAGCTCATGGCCGATATTACGGAGTTCGTCCGGAACAAAGTGGTAGAAAATCAAATTGTGGAAGAAAACCAGGTGGAAGAAACTACGCGCCGGGTTGCCATGGCTGCGTTAAAATATGGCGATCTGTCCAATCAGCCCACCAAGGACTATATTTTTGACATGGACCGGTTTGCCGCATTTGAGGGAAATACGGGCCCGTATATTCTCTATACCATCGTCCGAATCAAAAGTATTTTGTCTCGGTTCGGCCCTTGGCGGCATTTGGAAATTCAGGCCCCCGTCAGTGAGGCGCAAAAGAATTTGATGCTCTCCATAACCAAATTGGCTCCAGCCTTAGAGGGAGCGTACCGTACCTCCTCCCCCAATTTAATTTGCAGTTATATTTATGAGCTGGCCGGCACGGTTAACGCATTTTATCACGAAACCAGAATTCTCACAGAGTCCGATTCCGTCCTTCAAAAAGGTTATATTGCGCTCATCGGCTTAGCAAAGGACATTTTGGAACAGTGCGTTGATCTGCTAGGCTTTCAAGCGCCGGAAAAAATGTAATACTGAATTAAAATTGACCAACTCGAAAAAGCGAGTTGGTCAATTTGCTTGCCGCGTATTCCCGCCCCTTCCGGTCTTTTCTGCTTCTGCAGACATCAGCCGCCCAGCGCTGTAGCACGGTATTGTATGGCCTCCGCCACATGATTGGGTTGAATTTCCGTGCAGCCATCCAAATCTGCAATCGTCCGAGCCACCCGAAGAATCCGGTCATAACTGCGGGCCGTCAAATTCATAGACTGAAAGGCAGCCTTCATGAGCTGGGAGCATGCCTCACTCAGAGTGCAAAACTTTTGTGTCTGCGCGGAACTCATACGCGCGTTACAATGGATACTCAATTCCTGAAAACGCCGGTGCTGCCGCTGCCGTGCCGCATTCACCCGATGCCGGATGTCTGCGGAGCTTTCAGCAGCTTCTTTCCGTCTCAAGTCCTCATACTGTAATGCGGGTACGTCTACAATGAGATCAATCCGGTCTAACAGCGGTCCGGAAATGCGGCTTTGATACGTCTCCACCGCCGCCTGCGAGCAGATACAACGGTCGGACGGGTCCCCATACCAACCGCACTTGCAGGGGTTCATCGCACACACCAGCATAAACTCTGCCGGATAGGTCACAGCACCGTTGGCCCTGGAAATGGTCACTTTGCCGTCTTCCAAGGGCTGACGCATGATATCCAGCGTATCTTTTTTGAATTCCGGCAATTCATCCAGAAATAAAACACCCTGATGGGCCATGGAGATCTCTCCCGGCCTGGGATTGGAACCGCCTCCGGCCAATCCTGCAGCCGAAACCGTGTGGTGGGGACTGCGAAAAGGGCGCTTTTGAATCAACGGCTGCTGTTTGGTCAGGAGTCCCAGAACGGAATAAACCTTGGACACCTCCAGCGATTCTTCCCAGGTCATATCCGGCAGGATCGAAGGCAAGCGTTTACTGAGCATGCTTTTTCCAGAGCCGGGCGGCCCCACCAAAAGAACATTGTGGCCTCCGGCAGCCGCAATCTCCAGAGCTCTTTTGACGTTTTCCTGCCCCTTGACCTCTTGAAAATCCAAATCCACACCGCCCCCCGCTTGCGGCTCCCAAAGAGGCTCCGGCGGAATGAGGCGATCTCCGTTGAGATGGGCCGCCAGCTGGAGGACGCTTGTGACCGGGATCACCTCCGGTCCCCTCGCCAGAGTTGCCTCCGCCGCATTTTCAGCCGGTACAAAAAGCGTACGAATGCCGGCATCTCTGGCGGCCAAGGCCATAGGTAAGACTCCGGAGACCGGGCGCAGGTTCCCCTCCAAACTCAACTCACCCAGAAAGGCCTGATCCTGAGTCGGCGGTTTTACAAGCCGGGAGGCTGATAATAAGCCCAAAAGAATGGGCAAATCATACATCGTCCCGGTCTTCCGTACGCCGGCCGGCGCCAGATTTACCGTAATACGGCTCACCGGAAATTTAAATCCGCTGCTTTTTGCCGCAGCCCGTACCCGTTCTCTGGATTCTTTCACGGCCGCATCCGGCAGACCCACGATTTCGAACGCCGGAAGTCCGTTCGATAAGAAGCACTCTGCCATAACCATACATCCGGCAATTCCCGCCAAACCAAGAGACCGAACACAGCAAATCACAAAATCACCTCACGTATCGCTTAGTTTACCTATATCATACAACATACAAGCAAAAAAGACAAATACTTCTTTTGATCACAGTCAGAATTTCGCAAAAAAGTGTAAAACTTCCCGAAGGCAAGATTTTTCCGATTTACAAATGGGCGGTTTGGTGCTATGATATAAGCGTCACAATTTGAATACTTTAGGAGGTATTTCACTTTGGCCAGAAAATTTAAAACCATGGACGGCAACACTGCTGCCGCTCATGTCAGCTATGCGTTTACAGAAGTAGCTGGTATCTATCCCATCACCCCCTCCAGCCCCATGGCCGACAACGTAGACCAGTGGTCTGCCGCCGGAAGGAAAAACATTTTCGGGAACCCGGTAAAGGTTGTGGAGATGCAGTCTGAAGCCGGCGCTGCCGGTACGGTCCACGGCTCCCTAGCCGCCGGTGCCCTGACAACCACGTACACCGCTTCCCAGGGCCTGCTGCTGATGATCCCCAATATGTATAAGATCGCCGGCGAGCTGCTGCCCGCTGTGTTTCATGTTTCTGCCCGTACGGTGGCAACGCAAGCACTGAATATCTTTGGCGATCATTCCGACGTGTATGCCTGCCGTCAAACCGGTTTCGCCATGCTGTGTGAGACCAACCCGCAAGAGGTTATGGACCTGGGCGCTGTAGCGCATCTGTCTGCAATTGAGGGACGTGTTCCTTTCATCAACTTCTTTGACGGGTTCCGCACCTCCCACGAAATTCAAAAAATTGCCATTTGGGACTACGAGGATTTAAAGGAAATGTGCAATATGGAGGCAGTCGAAGCCTTCCGCCAGCACAGCCTGAACCCTGAACGCCCCGCCATGCGCGGCTCTCACGAAAACGGCGATATCTTCTTCCAGCATCGTGAGGCTTGCAATAAGTACTATAACGCGCTGCCCGCTGTAGTAGAAAAGTACATGGATCAGGTCAACGCCAAATTGGGCACCGACTACAAGCTCTTTAACTACTACGGCGCTCCTGATGCCGATCGGGTCATTGTCGCTATGGGCTCCATCTGCGACGTAGCAGAGGAAGTCATCGACTACATGAACGCCCACGGGGAGAAGGTTGGCCTGGTCAAGGTTCGCCTGTTCCGGCCCTTTGCCCCCGAAAAATTGCTGGAAGCGATCCCCGCTTCTGCAAAATCCATCGCTGTACTGGACCGCACCAAGGAGCCCGGCTCTCAGGGCGAGCCTCTTTACATGGATGTTGTCATGGCTCTGGCCAACGCCGGCAAAACCGACGTAAAGGTCATCGGCGGCCGGTATGGACTGGGCTCCAAAGACACGCCTCCCGCCTCTGTCTTTGCTGTGTATGAGGAACTGGCAAAGGCGGAGCCCAAGCGGGAGTTCACCATCGGCATCGTAGACGATGTGACAAATCTGTCTTTGGCGGAGAAGCCCTCCCCCAACACTGCTGCAGAAGGCACCATCGAATGCAAATTCTGGGGATTGGGCGGAGACGGTACCGTCGGCGCCAACAAGAATTCCATCAAAATTATTGGCGATCATACCGACAAGTACGTCCAAGCCTACTTCCAGTACGACTCCAAAAAGACCGGCGGCGTCACCATCAGCCATCTTCGTTTCGGCGACCAGCCAATCAAGAGTCCGTACTACATCAACAAAGCCGATTTCGTGGCTTGCCACAACCCGTCTTATATCACCAAGGGCTATAAGATGGTGCAGGATGTAAAGCCGGGCGGCGTATTCCTGATTAACTGCCAGTGGTCCTTTGAAGAATTGGAGCACCATTTGAACGCAGAAACCAAGCGGTATATTGCCAAACACGGCGTCCAGTTGTATACCATCAACGCCATTGACCTTGCCATTCAGGTCGGGATGGGAAAACGTACCAACACCATCCTTCAGTCCGCTTTCTTCTCCCTGGCAAAAGTCATGCCCGAGTCTGAGGCCATTCAGTATATGAAAGACGCTGCTGAGCACTCTTATCTTAAAAAGGGCCGCGATGTGGTGGAGAAAAACTGGAAAGCCATCGATGCCGGCGCTACGGCCTATGTGAAGATTGACGTGCCCGCATCTTGGGCCGAGGCGGTAGATGCCCCCACGGAAGAGGTTCTGGTGGGCAACCCCGACACAGTGAAGCTGGTTCAAAGCATTCTGACTCCGGTGGACAAGATGGATGGAGACAGCCTTCCTGTATCTGCTTTTGAGGACTATGTAGACGGCCAGTTTGCTTTGGGTGCTTCTGCATATGAAAAACGCGGCGTTGCCGTCACTGTCCCTGCTTGGGATGAAACCAAGTGCATCCAGTGTAACAACTGTGCTTATGTTTGCCCCCATGCCACCATTCGTCCCTTTGCCCTGACGGAGGAGGAAGCTGCGAAGGCCCCCGCAGGCGCCAAAATTGTACCTGTGAAGGCAGGAAAAGGCAAGGGCGTATATTCCTACACCATGGCGGTATCCCCCTTGGATTGTATGGGCTGCGCCGTCTGTGTCGGCGTCTGCCCCACCAATGCTTTGACGATGGTACCGCAGGAGAGCCAGCTGCAGCAGCAAGATGTATTCCAATATATGGTCTCCTCGGTGGCAGAGAAGAAAGAAATGCAGGATAACACGGTCAAGGGCAGCCAGTTCAAACAGCCTCTGCTGGAGTTCTCCGGCTCTTGCGCCGGTTGTGCCGAAACCAGCTATGCCCGTCTCGTCACGCAGCTCTTTGGTGACCGGATGTATATTTCCAACGCCACCGGCTGCTCCTCCATCTGGGGCGGACCCGCTGCCACAGCGCCTTACTGCACCAACCAGGATGGCCACGGTCCCGCTTGGTCCAACTCTCTGTTTGAAGACAACGCCGAGCATGGCTACGGTATGTATATTGCCCAGGAGACCATTCGGGAGAGCTTGGCGGAGAAAACTCGCTCCCTCATCGCCCATGCGTATACGAACGCGGATCTGAAAGCCGCCGCGCAGGCATGGCTGGATACCATGCATGACGGAGAGGCCAACAAAGCTGCCACCAAGGCTTACATCCGGGAACTGGAAGAAGGCATCTTGGGCCTGGAGGAAGGCATTGCTTTCGCCGGCTCAGAAGCAGGAAAAGCCGTCTTCGGTGAAGAGGCTCCTCAGTTTGTAGCACATATGCAGGAGCTCAAGGCTCAGGGCAAGACCCATTGCGATTGCCCGGCTTGCACCTTGGCTGCGGATATCCTCTCCAAAAAAGAATATTTGGCCAAGAAATCTGTCTGGATTTTTGGCGGCGACGGCTGGGCATATGACATCGGCTTTGGCGGTGTGGATCATGTATTGGCCCAGAATCATGACGTCAATATTTTCGTCTTCGACACCGAGGTGTATTCCAACACCGGTGGACAAGCTTCCAAGTCCTCCAACATCGGACAGGTGGCCCAGTTCGCGGCTGCCGGTAAGGAGACGAAAAAGAAATCCCTGGCCGAAATTGCAATGTCCTATGGCTATGTCTACGTGGCGCAGATTGCCATGGGCGCCAATCCTGCTCAGACCATCAAGGCGATCACCGAGGCTGAAGCTTACCACGGTCCTTCCCTCATTATCGGCTATGCCCCCTGTGAGATGCACTCTATTAAAGGCGGCATGATGCATTGCCAGGACGAGATGAAAAAGGCTGTTGCCTGTGGGTATTGGAATCTGTTCCGGTTTAACCCCGACAATCTGAAAGCCGGCAAGCCCGCCTTTACGCTGGATTCCAAGGCCCCTGCAGGCGGCTATCAGGAGTTCCTGATGAATGAGGCCCGTTATAGCCGTCTCACGCGGGAATTCCCGGACCGTGCCAGCGAGCTCTTCGCACGCAATGAGGCGGCTGCCAAAGAGCGCTACGAGCATCTGTTAAAGCTGGTCGAGTTGTATCGGTAAGTTTTCTCTTACGTTTACCTGGTGCATAGACCTGTTTAGAGAGTCATAAAGTCACACCCAATTTTTCGGCCAGCAGCAAAAGCTGCTGGCCGATTTATTTTAGGCATGCGGCTCCAAAAACACTTTTCCCGAAGCTTCCAGCATCCCGAGATGCTATTTCGTGATGGAGGCAACAGAGAGGGGGCGCCGGCGCTGCTCACTGCGCTCATAGTGGGCTACGGGGCCTCACATGGCACGGCACGCGACGTTCTCTCTACTCTTCTTCTCAGATTCTTCTTCAGATTAGAAAATCCAGTAGGAGAGGCGTCTAGCCCCGACCTCTCACACCACGGGATATACGGTTCCGTACACGGCAGTTCAATCGCATCAGTGCAACGCCTCGCATCTGGCCAGGATGCTAAAGTATCCTGCCTGTGCGAGGCGTTCATTTGTTATTAGAACTAAAAATTCCTGGCATCGTCCCCGTCATCCGGTGGTATATCATGTGGCTGCACACCGTTGGGCGGCGTCATACCTCCCGGACGGTCGCCAAAACCTTCCATGGCGCCTATCATCCCGCCGGAGTTGGTCACAATGTCGGTTAAAGTGACCTTCGTGGTCTGCTCACCGGCTGTTATGGTGTAGCACTCTCCAGCTATCAGCTCCGGTGTGCTGATAACAAGGCTCTGGTAGTCTTGAACCGGCATATAAGAACAAAGGATGTTGCCGTCGGAGTCTGTGACGGTCAGCTCTGTTCCGGCTGAGACAACAGAAGCAAATGCAGTCAGGAAGGAATACTGGCTGGAACCGGATGTAAATCCGGAAGCCATGCCTGCGCTGCCTACGGCAACGATCGTGCCCCCGGTGATTTCCGCAGTAGAACCGTAATCCAGGGCGCTGTTGGCGGAGGAAGTTGGGCCGCTGATGTATACGGTTCCGCCCTCTAGATAGAGCGCGCCGTTGGAATCAATCCCATCTCCCTGTGCTGCAATGGTTAGCGTGCCGCCTGAGATCCGGATGAAGCAATCGGAGTCACTCCCCTCTGCAAAGAAGTCCCGGTCAAATCCCATTGACCCGTCAGAGCCACCCGCCGCGTTTAGGCCGTCATCGGAAGCAGATACGGTTAGGTCGCCGCCGGAGATTGCAATACTCAGTCCCTCTATTCCCTCATAGCTGGTATGGATTTGAATGGTACCTGCGCTGATGCTCAGCGCCCCGTCACTGTGAAATCCATCGTCTCCCGTGGAGATGGTGAAATTGCCGCCGGAAATATCCATGGTTCCATTGGAATGAACTGCGTCGTCGGAAGCATCCAGTTCAAATACCCCGCCGGAAATTAGCACGGCAGTACCGGCTTTGAGTCCCTTTGCGCTGTCGGAAGTATCCGTCTCATCTGCAATTCCGCCGCTGCCCATTGGGTTAGGCCATTGACCCCAGTTGGGGTTTTGTTCGCCGTTGCTTTGTACAACGGCATTGCTGCTCCCGCCCCCACTGGTCACCTGGAAAGTACCGCCAGAAATTTCCAGCGTCGTCTCCGCTTGAATTCCATCCAGAGCTGCAGTGATTTGGAAGGTTCCGCCGCCAATGGAGATATAGCCCAGGTTGACGTCGTCATCCCGGTTGGATTGGATGCCGTCTCCACCGGCCTCGATGGTCATGTCCGCCGTTAAAATTTTGACACCGTCCTTCCCTTTTACTCCGTCGTTGACCGCATCAATCGAAAAGGTACCGCCGGTAATGGAGAGTATGTCCTTGCAGTAAATCCCATGGTTGTAGCGGCCGGTTATATGCAGCGTTCCTGCACCGTTGATGGTCAAATCCGCTTTGGAATAAAGGCAGGCATTCGGTTCGTCTTCTCCGGCATCCAGGGTATAGGTTTGGCTGTCTGTGAGAGAATTGACGGAATCTTCGGCCAGCAGGATGAGAACCTTTTCCGCCTCTTCAATCAGAAGAGCCGGTCCGTCCGGACAAGTTACACAGATATTGTCCAATACCAACTGGACCTGCTGCTTCTCCGCGCGGACCAGCAGCTGTCCGGATAGGGTACCCGAAAAAATATAGACGCCCCCCTGTGTTATGGTGACCACTCCATCAGTTGCTTCCGCTCCGCTGCCGTCAATCTGTACCGCGTCATCCAGGCAGGTGATTTCAGTTGTGGAGGTCTCGTCGTACCCTACCTCCAGGTCAGACGCTTCAAAAAGCTGACCCGAGTCAGCAGCCGGCACAGTGGTCTCCGAGTCCTGCTGCGGGGAAGTGCAACCCTGCAGCAGATTTATGGCAATCGCCGCCACTACGACCCAGGTTAAAGTTTGTATGAACTTTTTCATTGTAAACCACACCCCCGTGCGATATTGTTAAAGCATCTCTTCGTTGGAAGCGATTTTACTGCAGGAAATTTCCAGATTTCCGTTCCGGCAGCGTAAGTCGTCCAAAAATGCTTTTTCACTGATGTTGTTTTTCAAAACAATCCGGTAGCAAAGTCGGTACAAGCTTCCCATGTTGGCCGTTTTTACACTCTCCAATTCCCAGCTTTTGACATATGTTTGAAACAGGTCATCAAAGACACCCTCATAGTCCAACCCCTCTGGGATTGTAATCCGAAGATTTCGTGTACCCGGCACTTCCCTGCCAAAGCCGGCAATCGATAACAACAAGTCCAATCCACACAGCAGGACAGTAAACAGCACGGCAACAGCGAGATATCCCATTCCGGTTGCTAAGCCGATTGCCATTGCCAGAAAAACACTTCCAATTTCCCGGGCATTTCCCGGAACGGAGCGAAAGCGGACCAAGCTAAAAGTACCCATCACTGCAACGCCGGTACCAATACTGCCGTTAACCAGCATAATGACGACTTGTACCATCGCCGGCAGCGTAACCAACGTCAGAAGAAAGCTTCTGGTACAGGAATTTCGATATGTGTGGGTCCATGCAATCAACAAACCCAGCAGCAAGGAAACGACGGTGCATGCCAGAAACGGGCCGAGAGAAAAAGTAGATGTGCCGGAGGGAAAAACGCTGGAAAATATTTCATTAAGCACAAATAATCAATCCTTTCTTAACGCCATTGGCCAAAGAAACTTCAGCCGTTTTACGGAACCCACCCTGTGCGGCAATTTTCTGATAGGCTGTTCCATATTTGGAAAATGAAGTGGGAAAAACCTGATATTTGTCAAATAACGTAACCATCCACATGGGCATGGCGCCTGCCAGTTTAATCTCCATTAAAAACTGCTTTTCGGATAAAAGCGGCCGGTCGGCTGAATCCGCGCCCAAGTGTAAATTTTGGCTCCGCCAAAGTAGATTCCAATCAAACGTAACGCGCAGATTGGGATCTTCCAAACTGTATAGTGCGAGCCGTTCATAGCCAATATAGACAGATGGAACGAGTCCTCCGTAAAACCGGCGCATGTAGTCCACCTCACGCAGAATCTGGCAATCTTTACCGGGACGGCAGCCGCGATATAAATAGGCTTCTGCCTCCTGCAGGGGCATCTCTACCCTTCTCTTGTATACCGTCCCCTTATACTTTTTCTTAAGCTCAACAAAAGCAGAGACCTGCGGTGCCGGTGTGCCGTAGCAGCGTAAGCGCAGCTTTTCTTTATAAGCCGGTTTTTCTAAAGACTGACGAATTAATTGATGGCTTGGTGTATCAAAATAAACGCTGGAAATTTGACTGTTTCCGTATTGATCCTGGGTCATGTGCGCTGAAAATTCATTCCGAATGGTCATGTAGAGAGGTTCATCCAACAGATACTTCTGTTCTAACCTTTGAAAAAAACTGCCTGATTCCATAGGTGCGCTCCTTTTTCGTTTCATGTCTGTACTATACAGCAGAAACCTTAAAGGAAGTTAAATCCCTGTATGAAAAAGGGAAATAAAATGTAAATAACACTGCCACAGCGGTCAATCCGGCTGCCGTGGCAGTGTTTTGTGTCTATTTGGGGGTAAAAGTAACGGTGAATCGGATGGAATCAGGTGCTGTAACCGCCGCCCAAATCTTAGCGTGATGTGCATGACAAATTGATTTTGCAATAGAAAGCCCAATCCCATATCCTCCCGTTTCTCGGGACCGTGAGGTGTCCGCGCGGTAAAACCGGTCAAACAGTCGGTTTAAATCCCCGGATGGAAGTTCCACGCACGTGTTTTCTACCCAAAGGCACGGCGTCTTTCCCCGCAGCTGCAACTGTATGGACACCTGTCCATCGGCGCCGGCGTACTTCACGGCATTTTCCAAAAGAATAGAAATTAACTGTTGCAGGCTGGCCGGATCTCCTGTGACATCAACACCGGGTTGCACGGAATCCGTTAAGACAACTTGATTGGCCTGCGCCAAAATGCGAAAAGATTCTATGGTTTCAGATACCAGCCGACTCAAATGCACGGACTGCATTTGCAGCACAGGACGCTCCATATCTAATTTGGTCAAAGCAAGCATAGATTGAAGTAGGCTGTCCATCCGGGACACCTGATTACGGATGCTGTCCGTCCACTGACTCTTCCCATCGGTTAGCTCCAGTACATCGTTGTTGGCTGAAATAATTGCCAACGGCGTCTTTAACTCATGTCCAGCATCTTCTAAAAATTGCTGTTGTTTCTGCATGGCCTCTTGAAAGGGACGAATGGCTCTCCGGGAGAACAGCGCCGCAATGAAAGAAACGAGAGCAAAAGCCACGGTTCCAATGGCAAAGGAGAGAAGCAGAAAAATTCTGTCACTGTTCAACTCCGTGCTGCAATCCAAGAAGATGACCATGCTTCCGTCTGCAGTCGACATCACGCCATAACGATAGTGCCCATCATACCCATTGGATTTTCCTTCGGCAACAGCGCGCTGTCCATAGGCAATGGCTTCCTCAGAAGAAACAGAAGCAATATGGCCGGTATTGATCCGGAGCACATTCCCCTTAATATCCAGCCAAATTACAAAGTATCGAGTCTTAAATCCGGTTTCTTCATTGATTCCGTCTGGTTTGGGCTTGTCCCATTTTTCGGAGGGCAGTTTCTTTTCATCTGGGAAACGACCGTTATTTTCTGAGAGATAACGCAGCATATCATCTGCATGATTCGCAGTATTGTAATATTTAAATAGGTTAATAGAACCCAACAGAATAACAATGACAATTCCTAGAGAAAGCATGACGATTCCGATAAACTTTCGCTGCAGTTTTCGAATCACGGCGTTTCCTCCCTGGCTTCACTTGCCAGTAGATACCCAACACCTCGGTTGGCCCTGATCTCTACGGTGCTGCCGACGGCGTGCAATTTTTTGCGTAGACCGGAAATATAGACCCACACCACGCTGATCTCCGTCTCCGCATCATATCCCCATATCCGCGAGAGAAACTGCTCCGTGGAGATGACACGGTTTGGGTTTTCCATTAAGAGCTCCAGCATTTGAAATTCTTTATTTCCTAACCGCTGTTTGCCCAGTGGACCGGTCAAGGTGAAAATTTCCCGGCTCAAAGAGAGGTCGCCGAATTGCAGTAGGTTTGTGGCTGCATCTGTGCGCCGGCGCGTCATAGCGCGAATGCGGGCCAAAAGCTCCCCCATGGCAAATGGCTTGACCAGGTAATCATCGGCTCCCATGTCCAGCCCACGGATCCGGTCGTCTACCTGAGATTTTGCCGTTAACAACAAAACGGGAATCACATTTCCCTCTTCCCGTATATACTGCAAAACAGACAGGCCGTCCAGACCCGGCATCATAATATCCAGAATGGCACCGTCGTATTGCCCGGCCTGGATATAGTCCAAGGCATCCCGACCGTTGTATACCGGATCCACTGAATAGTGATTGTGTTTTAAAATGGCGCAGAGCGCGTCGGACAATTCACGCTCGTCTTCCGCCAGCAACAAACGCACAGAAATGGCCCCCTTCTAAACCGGATGCAAAAATTCCGGAGGCCCGCAGGCTGCGGACCTCCGGAATTTATGCCTTTGGATGACATTTTTGATAGACACTTTTCAGATTCTGATTGACCAGTTGTGTATAAAGCTGAGTCGAAGAAATATCACTGTGGCCCATCATTTCCTGGATGGAGTGCAAATCCGCTCCATTTTCCAGCAAATGCACCGCAAAACTATGCCGCAGGGTGTGCGGCGTAATGTCTTTTTCAATGTGAGCCGTCTCTTGATAGTGCTTCAGAATCTTCCAGAATCCCTGCCGGCTTATGCGCTCTCCGCTCACGTTGACAAAAAGGGCAGGTTCTCCAGGATTGGCCACCATGCCGGGCCGCACGTCCCGCATATAGTTGCTCAAAGCCTTCACCGCTCCAGGATACATCGGAACCAGGCGGGTTTTCTTACCACCGCATTTTACAAAGCCGCCGTCCAAACTGACATCATCTACATTTAGACCCGTGAGCTCACTGACCCGCAGGCCGGTGGCATACATGACCTCCAGCATAGCGCGGTCTCGGTACCCCTTTGCATCCATACAGGAGGGCTGTGACAGCAAAAGCTCCACCTCCCGACCCGTGAGAATTTGCGGCAGCTTTTTCTCTCCCCGTTCCACATGTACGTCTTGCACCGGCGTCTCTTTTAAAAAGCCGGAAGAAACCAAATACGCGAAGAAATTCTTTAAGCTGGCAACCGACCGGGAAATGGTAGCGGAAGAACGGCCTTCCCCGGAGAGCTGGAGCAGGTAGGCAGAAATATTCTGTTGGGTCGCGTCCACAAGCTCTGCCTCTTCCGTATCACGCAGCCATCCGGCAAATTGCCGGACATCCCGTAAATATGAGACGGTGGTATTGCCGGACGCTTGCTTTACATTGACCAGGTAGTTCTCATAGGCAGAGATTAGATCTAACATAACGACAGCGTTCCTTTTTATGTTGATATAAACACAGATTGGCTCAATTCCGATATTACCGGCGATAAAAGCCAATGAGATGCCAGGATACATAACACGCTGAAACAGCAGGCGATTGCCAAGTCCCGGGACAGATGCGTCTGTCCTTCCCGGCTGCGCCGCAGCAGAAACCAAAACAAAAACAGCAGGCAAATCCCTCGTCCAGCCAAAAGCAGTGCAGCAAAAACCCAACCGGCGGTGCAAAAAGCACCGACAAAAGCATAGACTGAAAAACCAAATAAAAAACCACAGAGTATGGCAGGAAGCGCCAAGCACCATGTGCGCCGGCAAAAATACGTCAAAACACCGGCCATCACCAACGGCAGCAGACAGCATAAAACCTCCGCCCCAATATAGGCCCGGCTCAACACGACGCCACAGCAAACTTCATACAACTCAAAAGCAGGCATACGCCGACAGGTCAGACACCCCGCACAGACGGCCGCAGCAAAACTTCCCCAAATGATCGTCATTGGATCCTGCATAGCGCCTGCCTTAAAATTGCGGTAGAAAAAATTGTACATGATCGGCCCTCCGTTAATTTTTCACCTTAAATTCCAAAGGAGCTGGCCGACATAACTCGTGCGCACCGAGGCGCTTCCAACGAATTCACGTCATTTTGCTTTTTTACTATACTCCAAATCCCGTGAAAATTCAAGGCCTATTCACCCAAAATGCAGTTTTTGTAAATTATGTACATATTTTATGTAAACATTGTTATGTAAACTTTTTTGAGAATCGCGAATAAGCATACTAAAAATATGCGAAGATAACCAGATATAGCGTCTCGTCGGCACCATGGCTCCCAAATATGGTTTTTGCAGGAGTTCCTGCAAAAACCATATTTGGGGTAAGCCAGAATTACGCATTGTGGTTTTTGTTCATTTTAACCGATGCGGTATTTTTTGGGCACACGTTTATGACGTTGTCCCCCACCGGCGCTGACGATTCCGGTGGCTGCAGACACTCCGATCACGACAGCAGCGGCGACCAACACACCCTGAAACTTTCCGCCGAAGATGAGCGCCGTCACGGCCAACAAAATCAGAAGATAACACCCGCCGAATAAAAGGCACATAATCATAGGCTTCCGGCCGGCTAATTTAGCAGAGCACCAAGCCCCAATGGCCGCAGATATGACTAAAATTGCCATAGCCAGTATCCCGGTCGCGCTTTCCTGCAGCAATTGCCTGTCCATCAAAGCAGCGAAAACAGCGGCCAATGCAACGGTTAGCACAACACCAGCGCCCAAGCCAATGCCCAAGGCCTTCCCCACTCCAGCGGAAGATCCACTATGTTGCTTCATCTCCCATTTCTTCTTACTCATCCTACCTCCCCCCTTTCCACTGCAGACTATGCGCCGGCCTTTCCATTCAGAACCAGTGCTTCTCGGAGCGATACTTTTATCACAGCCGAGCAGTGGCAAAAACCGCCAACCAACACGGTCGCAACAAATATGGAAGGGGATTCTTGCTGCCGCTAATCTTGCGCCTATTGGTAAGCAAAAAAGCTTTTTCTTGAACGCATTGCAGCACCGGTCATATTTACGTGTTCTATAAATAGAAAAAAGCAGCCTATTATGGCTGCTTTTTATTAGTTCAACAATTTATCTAATTTATCTTCCGCGTATATAGTACAACGAAGTGATCATTATAGCAATTTACTACTTCAGAAATTCAAAAACCAGCATCTTATATTCTCTTATCTTATATCATTCTTTTTACGCAAAACACAAGACTTGTGCAGATAGACTGATTCTTCACCACAAGTATCTGACTAATATTCAGAATCTCTAAGTATCTGACTAATATTCAGAATCTCTACTGTAGAATAAATGCACTAAAGAAGTTCAAATACAATTTTTACAATAAAAAATCGGAACGAGCATAACCCGTTCCGACGTGGTCCGAGTGACTGGATTCGAACCAGCGGCCTCTTGAACCCCATTCAAGCGCGATACCAAACTTCGCCACACCCGGATATTTCATTTTATGCCATATCTTTGGCGCTCAGATATAATAGCACGTACCCTTCAAAAAAGCAAGCCCTTTTTTTACTTTTTTCAAAAAATTTCTAAACCAGTTTACAGCGGCCTCTGCAGAGATGACAGGGACTTTGCGTTTTGAGGCCTTCCGTCCCGGCTTGGAGCCGGAGCTCCCCACCTTGCCATGTTTCCATGCAACAAGGTGGGGAGCCACCAGCCTGATATCTCAGAATGAACGCCGGTCAGGCTCAATAACTCAATAATTCTCCGCTTTCAGCTGGAAGTAACTCTTGGGGTGATCGCAAACCGGGCATTTTTCAGGAGCTTCTTTTCCAATGTGAATGTGCCCGCAGTTGGCGCATTGCCAAATCCGGTCTCCATCCCGGGAGAAAACCAGGCCGCCTTCCACATTGGCCAAAAGCTTCCGATAACGCTCCTCATGTTCCTTCTCAATGGCGCCCACAGCCTCAAACAGGTAGGCGATTTTATCGAAGCCTTCCTCTTTTGCTACCTTGGCAAACTCGGCGTACATCTCAGTCCATTCATAATTCTCCCCTGCAGCCGCATCTTTCAAATTTTCTGCTGTGTCGGGGACAGCGCCTCCGTGGAGAAGCTTAAACCAAATTTTGGCATGTTCCTTCTCGTTGTCGGCCGTCTCCTGAAAGATTCGGGCAATCTGCTCAAAACCATCTTTCTTAGCTTTCGAGGCATAGTACGTGTACTTACACCGGGCCTGAGATTCGCCGGCAAAAGCCGCCAGCAGATTGGCTTCCGTTTTACTACCCTTCAGTTCCATCGGTATTTCCCCTTTCATATGTATCATTTTGTGGAATTCTGTGTTTCCAGTATAACACAGACCCAGGGAATTGTCACGCCATATTTTGGGTGATTCCAAATCATGTATTTTTGCTGGGAAAGGAGTCGTCATTTCTTTGGCTGCTGTTCCGTCAGCGAGGATTGTCGCACCGGCTTTCCGTCACAACAGCAAGAAGTACCAATCATAGAACAGTTGGGTTCCAGGTTTTGTTCCCGCAGGAACGCCGTTCCCCAATCTCGCATGGCGTGGAGAATGGGCAGCAGACTCTCGCCTCGGACTGTCAGAGAGTATTCTACCCGGGGCGGAACAACTGGAAATACTTCGCGATGAATGAGCCCGTCTTCCTCCAGCTCCCGCAGCTGCTGGGTCAACATTTTGGGCGTGGCGCGGAGAATGAGCCGCTGAAGCTGACTAAAACGCTGCGGACCACCAGCCAGGTGCCAGAGAATTAAGGTCTTATACTTACCGCCAATCAAATCCAGAGTTGCTTCCACTGGACAGTGGTAGCTCTGCGGACAATCCATAGTCCCATCTCCCTATCATTTTAGGTACTACTGCACCAAAAAGTGCGTTCTTTACAAAAGGAAATCTTTTTGTATAATGGTAGCATAGAGCAGGAGAAAAGTCAATTCTTCCCGGTTTCTTTCTGAATTTTGACAATTTCTCTGTTGATTTTCTGCAATCTGCAAATACTAGCCAATGGATTGGAGATGGGAGGAAACTATGAACGTAAAATTTGACATCACCGGCATGACCTGCGCCGCCTGCGCCGCCAGAGTGGAAAAAGCTGCGAAAAGCGTTTCCGGCGTGGACAGCGCGGAAGTCAATTTGCTGGCCAATACGCTGCGCGCAGAGCTGTCCGGCCCGGATGTGACACAGGCTGTCATCTCTGCTGTGGAAAAGGCCGGATATTGCGCCGTCGCCTCGGGTACCCAGAATGCCCCCAAACCGGAGAATCCCCAGGCAAAGACCTTGAAAGAAATGAAGACTCGTATAATTTGGTCGGCTATTTTCCTAATCATTTTGATGTATTTCACGATGGGGCATATGATCGGTCTTCCATTGCCACATGTACTCCACGGCCCGGAAAACGCGATGGTTTTTGCCTTGCTTCAATTTTTCCTGACGTTACCTGTGGTCTTTTTAAACCGCAGTTACTACACCAGAGGATGCAAGGCGCTCTGGCATAGAAGTCCCAATATGGATTCCCTCATTGCCGTGGGATCGGGCGCGGCGCTGCTATACGGCGTAATTGCTCTGTTTCGTATGGCTTGGGCTACAGGCAACGGTGTCTGGAGTCTGGTGGAGCACTACCGGGATAATCTGTACTTTGAATCGGCCGCTATGATTCTTACGCTCATCACCCTGGGGAAATTTTTGGAAACCCGAGCAAAGGGCAAAACGGGAGATGCGATCCGGCAATTGATGGATTTGGCGCCGGAAACGGCTACGGTATTTCGAAACGGAAAGGAAATAGAGATTCCGGCTTCCCAAGTCCAAGTTGGCGATACCGTTTTGGTCCGAGCCGGCGGGCGCATTCCGGTGGACGGTACCGTTCTGGAAGGCCGGGCCTCCATAGATCAAAGTGCTCTCACAGGCGAGAGTGTTCCTGTAGAGAAAGGGCCCGGAGATCCTGTGGCTGCCGCTACCATCAATACCGCGGGATTCTTAAAATTTCGGGCAGACAAGGTGGGCGAAGATACGACCTTGTCTCAGATTATTCGATTGGTGGAGGAAGCGGGCGGCTCCAAAGCTCCCATCGCTCGCCTGGCCGACCGCATTGCCGGCATTTTTGTTCCAATTGTTATGGCCATAGCCCTTGCCGCCGCAATCATTTGGCTTTTGGCCGGAGAGGGGATAGAATTTGCACTGACCACCGGCATTTCCGTTTTGGTGATCTCTTGCCCCTGCGCTTTGGGCCTGGCAACACCTGTAGCCATTATGGTCGGTACCGGGCAAGGCGCTCGGAACGGCGTCCTGTTTAAATCTGCAGAAGCCCTGGAAACGTTGAGCCGGGCGGACACGGTGGTCCTGGACAAAACCGGCACCCTGACCCAAGGGCGGCCGCAGGTGACCGATATTTTGCCGGTTGAGGGATCTGAAAAATCACTTCTTGCATTGGCCGCTGCGCTGGAGCAGCAATCGGAGCATCCCTTTGCCGCCGCCATTTTATCTCGCGCCCAAGAGGCGGGGATCGAAGTGGCTCCGGCGGAGGACTTTCATACGATTCCCGGCCGGGGCGTGTCCGGCACAGTCAAAGGCCGCCGCTGCCTGGCGGGCAACCGGCAAATGATGGAAGAAGCCGGTATCGCCGTTCCCGCTTATCCCGAATTGGCCGCAGATGGAAAAACACCGCTGTATTTTGCAGCAGACAAGGTCTTTCTGGGTGTCATTGCTGCGGCAGACGTTTTAAAGGCCGACTCCGCCGTTGCAGTGGAACGCCTGCAACGACTGGGTCTGGAGGTCGTGATGCTCACTGGAGACAATGCTGCAACAGCCCAAGCCATCGCGGGGAAAGCAGGAATCCGCCGTGTGGTCTCCGATGTGTTACCTACAGAGAAGGCCGGGCAAATCCAGGCGCTTCGAGATCAGGGGCACAAGGTCATGATGGTCGGTGACGGGATCAACGATGCACCGGCTTTGGTAACGGCAGATGTGGGAATCGCCATTGGCGCCGGAACCGATATTGCCATTGACTCGGCTGATGTGGTGCTGTTATCCGGCAGCCTTCAGGACGTGGCGGTGGCAGAGTCTCTCAGTCGGGCCACCCTGCGGAACATTCGGGAAAACCTGTTTTGGGCCTTCTTCTATAACGTCTTAGGAATTCCCATCGCTGCCGGTGCCCTCTATCCGGCCTTCGGCCTGCAATTGAGTCCTATGCTGGGTGCTGCCGCTATGAGTCTCAGTTCCGTGTTTGTCGTGTCCAACGCCCTGCGTCTTCGCTTTTTTAAACCCAAGGGAAAAGTAAACGTACCCCCAGCCCCTGTACAAGCAGAGGCATGCCATATTACAAAACAGGAGGAAACAACTATGACAACCGTAATTCATGTAGAAGGTATGATGTGCAATCACTGTAAAGCCGCAGTAGAAAAGGCCTGCAAGGCAGTACCCGGAACACAGGACGCTGTTGTAGACCTGGAAGCCAAACAGGTCACCGTTACGGGAACAGCCCAACCGGAAGCGCTGCATCAGGCCATTACCGACGCCGGGTATCAGGTTATGGGGTAACCGCATGACAGAATTTTATTTGCCTTCTCACGGCAAGGGGCGTATCCACTGTGTACAGTGGGCGCCCCTGACGCCCGTTCGGATGATTGTACAGATCGTTCACGGCATTGCAGAGCATGTGGAGCGCTACAGCGACTTTGCCCAATTTTTAAATCAGCGTCATGCTCTGGTTGTGGCGGAAGACCATATGGGCCATGGCGGTTCTCTGGCTCCGGGAGACCCTCCAGGTTATTTTTATGGCGGTTGGACGGCCGCTGTGGACGATACGTTTTCGCTGCTTCAAAAAACAAAAAAGGAGCATCCGCAGATTCCGTATGTCCTGCTGGGCCACTCCATGGGCTCTTTCCTGACCCGAACGCTGCTGTACCGTTACCCGGACAGCGGCATTCGGGCCGCCGTCATCTGCGGTACCAGCTGGCAACCTGCACCGGTCCTGAGAGCCGGGCTGGCGATGTGCCGCTTGGCCTGTCAAAAAGAAGGAGAAACCCATACAAGCGACTCTCTTCGGGAGCTCATTTTCGGCAGCTACAATAAACGCGTGGAAGATCCCCAGACTCCCTTCGACTGGATTTGCAGCGATCGTTCCGTGATCGACGCTTACGTGGCAGATCCATTGTGCGGTTTTTCCGAGACGGCCGGACTGGATCGGGATATGCTTCAGGGAATCCAGATGAATCAAAAACCGGAAAACCTGGCGCGTATGGACAAAAAACTGCCGGTTCTTTTTGTAGCCGGAACGCAGGACCCCGTCGGAAACTATGGAAAAGGCGTCAGAAAAAGCGGAGAAGCTTTTCGTAAAGCCGGAATGGAGGATGTAACGGTAAAGCTTTACGACAACAGTCGTCACGAAATTCTGAACGACGTGGAAAAACGACAGGTTTACCAGGATATTTTCCAGTGGATTTCCAGCAAAATTTTCTAAAAACATTTGTATTTTCCTCGGTTTCCAATTAAAATTCCAAAAAACATGTTGACAAAATGATTACAGTTTGTTACAATCTTGGCGTGACCTTGAGTAAACAAGTACCAAAGGAGAATCGCCATGAAACGACTCTTGTCTATAGTTTTATTGTTTGCCTTGGCTGTAACGACTCTTGCAGCTCTGCCGGTTCAGGCAGCAGAGGCTCCCATTACGTCCACGGAGGAAGATTCCATTGTACCTTCCCCGTGGGACAATGCGGAACTGGACAATTCTGCCCAGTTCCTGCCGTCCGATTCCGGCGACGCCGACGCAGCGGATACATACCACGCAGAAGACGCGTCGCAGGAAGCTCCTCTTGCTTCTCTCCCGTTTCAGGACGTACAGCCCGGCAGTTGGTATTATGACGATGTGGTTGCCGCTTATGAAGCCGGTTTGATGGAGGGTGTCTCATCCACAAAGTTCGCCCCTTATTCCACCCTCACGCGGGCCCAGGTTGTAACGGTTCTGTACCGGATGGAAGGCTCTCCGTCCGTATCCGGAAGTTCCGGCTTTTCCGACGTACCCACCGGCGTGTTCTATACGGAGGCCGTAACCTGGGCCGCTAAAAACGGGATTGTAAAGGGTGTCACCGCAACAGAGTTCCACCCGCAATCCTCTGTCACCCGAGAGCAAATCGCAACGATTTTCTACCGTTACGGTGACTTTAAGGGAAATGACGTTTCTACTACCGTCACCCTATCCGGTTACGCCGATCATCAGTCCGTTTCGAATTTTGCCAAAAAGCCTATGGCTTGGGCTGTATCTTGCGGCCTGATTCGGGGCGCCAATGCAAGCAACGAGGCGCCTCGGCTGGCTCCCAAGTCCGCTTCCAATCGCGCTCAGGTGGCAACTCTGCTGAATCGTATGTCTAAGCTCTTGGAAGACGGTGCAATTTTCCGCTCCAGCCAGAAAATTGTTGACTTCATTAAAGAACACGAAGGCTTTTCCGCCAAGCCCTACTGGGACTACTCTCAGTACACCATCGGTTACGGAACCTTCTGCGGAAAGACAAAGGAAGAAGTTCCTGCTTCCTATTGGAACGGAATCTCCAAAGAGGAAGCCGAGGTATTGCTCCGGGAAGCCATCGCCAGCAACTATGAGCAGTCTGTGATTCAGTATGAGAAAAAGCTGGGAAGAGCGCTTCCTCAAGGCCAGTTTGATGCTTTGGTGAGCTTTACCTTCAATTTGGGCGCCGGCTGGATGCAGGGCAACAACCGCCTTACCACCTGGATGAAAAACCCCACGACGGAATTGCAGTTGGTCTGGGCTATGGGCGTTTGGTGCCGGGCCGGAGGCGCCGTGACCACCGGGCTTTCAACCCGCCGGATTCGAGAGGCGCAGGTCTTCCTGTACAACGACTACGTCGGTGGAGGAGACCATCCCAACTACTGCTATGTGAAATACACCGGTAACGGCAGCTTGCTGACCTCCCAGTACACCGATGATGTAGGTTATTACATCCAGGGTGCTTCTTATGGTACGTTGCCGTCTCCCACCTGGACCTCACCTTATTCCTCCTCCGCTGTAGAAACCGCTGCGGTGCCGACCTTCTTGGGATGGTTTACCAAGGACGGCGTACAAGTGACGTCTTCGTCTATCGTAAAGACCGACCAAGTCCTGGAGGCTCGCTGGAGTAAGTAAACGGTTGATTTGAGTTGACAAAAAATTTTATATAGGGTCTGCTGCAATCGGCGAACCGATTTGGGGCGGGTCCCTGCCGGGTGTGCAACACACCGGCAGGCCCCTCCAGACGGTTTCGCCTCGCAGCAGACCCTTGCGTCCGTTTAAAATGCAAACCTGAAAGCAGCATTGGAACGAACGGCGTGACGGAACGGAGGAACGGTTTCATGCAAAATTTTAAACTGATCTTATCGTATGACGGCAGCCGCTATTTCGGCTGGCAGCGCCAGGCAAAAACAGAACATACCATTCAGGGGAAATTGGAACATATTTTAAGCCGTATTTTGGATGAGCCGATTGAAGTAGCCGGCAGCGGCCGCACCGACGCCGGCGCTCATGCTCTGGGGCAATGCGCCAGCTTTCGGTGCAAGAGCACCATGGGCAGTTCTGAAATTTTGTCCCAGCTTCGTATGCATTTGCCGGAGGACATCGGCGTATTATCCTGTGAAGAGGTTCCGCTTCGGTTTCATGCCAGACTGAACGCCATATCCAAGACCTATGAATACCGGGTCTGGAACAGTGCGGCGCCCTGCGTCTTTCAGAGGAAATATGTGTACCGCTTCCCTGTCCCTTTGAATTTGGAAGCGATGAAGCAGGCGGCGGATTTCTTGGTGGGCCGCCATGACTTCCGCTCCTTTTGCTCCAACAAAAAGTTTAAAAAGTCCACGATACGGACCATTTACAGCTTGAACTTGGTTTCAAATGGACCGGAACTGCGCTTTATCGTCCGGGGCGACGGCTTCTTGTATCATATGGTCCGGATTTTGGTGGGTACCCTGCTGGAGGTCGGGATGGGACAGAAAAGCCCCATGGATCTACCGGATATTTTGTCTGCTCAAAACCGGGAAGCGGCAGGATATACCGTTCCAGCCTGCGGACTTTTTTTGATGGAGGTTACATACCAATGAACATTCAAATTTTTGGAACGTCCAAATGCTTCGACACAAAAAAGGCGGAGCGGTATTTTAAAGAACGGCGGATCCCCTTTCAGCGAATTGACCTGGCCCGTTTTGGAATGTCCGGAGGAGAATTTGATGCAGTTGTCCGGGCGTTGGGCGGCATCGATCATTTAATCAATTGGGATGGAAAATCCGATGAGATTGCCCTTCTCCGGTATATGGACGACGTCCGCAGAAAGGAAGACCGTGTATTGGATCATCCCACACTCATGAAAACCCCTGTTGTCCGAAACGGCCGTCAGGCCACTGTGGGGTATTGCCCGGATGTCTGGGCGACATGGAAGTAAAAGCTGTACCAAAGAGCAAACTGCCAAGGGAAATTAGCCCCGGGCCGTTTGCTCTTTTTTATCGTCGAACCGCGCCTTGCAGGCGCAGCCTTTCAATCAGCCGGAAAGAAATTCAATTACAGCAGGGAGGCTATGATTCGCCTTCTGGAAAGGGGCCAGGTATGTTGGAAATATTCACCAGTCTCATACAGGCGCTCAACCGCGTGGTATGGGGCATTCCCGCTCTCATTTTGATCTTGGGAGTGGGGCTATATTATAGCTTTCGCACGCGTTTCCTCCAGATACGAAAGCTTGGCTTTTCCCTCCGCTCCATCTGGAACAAGCTTCGGCAAAAGCCGGAAGCGGGCGGCGTTTCTCCCTTTCAGGCAGTATGCACGGCGTTGGCTGCCACCGTCGGAACCGGAAACATCGCAGGCGTAGCCGGAGCCATCGCAATCGGCGGTCCCGGCGCCATTTTCTGGATGTGGGTCGCCGCCCTGCTTGGCATGGTAGTCAAATTCGCCGAAGTAGTTCTGGCTGTCCGTTACCGGGAACCGGATGCACAGGGCGGTTACCGGGGCGGTCCCATGTACTACATCAAAAACGGTTTGGGGCCCAAATGGGCCTGGTTGGGCGGACTGTTTTGCGCCTTCGGTATGGTAGCGGCTTTTGGCGTAGGCAATTCCACGCAAATCAGTACAGCCGTGGCCAGCATCAACGAAGCGCTTTGTTTCGTGGGGTTGACCCCTTCGTTCTATGGAAATCTGGCCATGGGATTGATTGCCGGAGCCATTGTAGCTTTGGTCATTCTGGGTGGAGCCAAGCGGATCGGCGCAGTGGCGGAATATCTGATTCCCGTCATGTCCCTGGGGTATATTGCCTTGAGCCTCGGCGCGCTGTTCCAAAACGCGGGAGCCATCCCCGGCGCGCTGAAAGCCATTTTTGCAGGAGCTTTCTCCCCCGCCGCCTTCACCGGCGGCGCCGTGGGTACCATGTTCCTTGCGCTGCGAATCGGCGTATCCCGGGGTGTGTTTACCAATGAAGCCGGCATGGGCACGGCTTCCATCGCCCACGCCGGAGCAAATACCCGTCATCCTGCCGAACAAGGGTTATATGGAATTTTTGAGGTTTTTGCCGATACCCTGGTCATCTGTACCATGACCGCCCTGGTCATTCTGACCTCCGGCATTCCAATCCCCTACGGAGCAGACGCCGGTGCAGAGCTGACCGTCTCCGCATTTGTCTCGGTGTATGGAGGCTGGGTTACCATTTTCCTGGCTTTGTCCATGGCTCTATTTGCCTTTGCCACCATTTTAGGATGGGGACTGTATGGGTTGCGTTGTGCAGAGTATCTATTGGGGAACCGAAGCTTTCGTCCCTTTGCGTTGGCTCACGCTGCAACCACCGTATTGGGAGCATTACTTGCACCGGCGCTGCTGTGGGAGTTGGCAGAAGCTGTAAACGGCCTGATGGCCATTCCCAATTTAATTGCCTTGGCGGCCCTCAGTCCCGAGGTCTTCCGTCTAACCAACGCTTATTTTCACGCACAGCAGAAAAGCCCGGCACGGTGTGAAGCGGCCTGTACGACTGCTTCTCCGGACCATATTTCCCCTATCAAGCCGGACGGTAAAGCGCTTCCGTCTCAGCACCGGCCGGCCTGAAGGGTGGATAGCGCGCAGCCTCATCTTGTTTCTTTGCAAGAAACCCCATGCCGCCGGACGCTCGCCGATTGACAATCTCTCCCGGAGATGCTACTATGAGAAAAAAATGAAAACACAGAGGTACTCATTATGAACGAACACGCATTGGCCCAGTTGCTGTTCCCTCAGGTGACCGAAACGCCGGAGGATTTGGAGCGTCGGTATCCCCCCAGGGACCTTCCCGCCGGGGCAATCGTCACCCGAATGGCCCCCAGTCCCACCGGATTTGTCCATCTGGGAAACCTGGTGCAGGGCCTGGTTGCAGAACGCATGGCACATCAGTCAGGAGGAGTCCTATTCCTCCGGGTAGAGGATACAGACGCCAAACGAGAAGTCCCCGGCGCAGTCGAGGTCTTAATTCAGACTTTACAGCACTATGGAATTCATTTTGACGAGGGCGTGACCATCCAGGGAGATTCGGGTATTTATGGGCCGTACCGCCAGCGCCAGAGAGCGGAGATTTACCACGTGTATGCCAAAGAGCTGGTGCAGAAAGGATTTGCCTATCCCTGCTTCTGTACAGAAGAGGAATTGGCCGCCATGCGGCAGCACCAAGAGGAGCAGAAAGTTAACTTTGGTTATTATGGTCCTTGGGCCGTCTGGCGGGACCGGAGCATGGAGGATGTTCGGACCCAGCTGGCCGCAGGCCGTCCCTGGGTTTTGCGGTTCCGCTCCACCGGCTCGACAGAACACAAGTTCAAGTATCGGGACCTGGTGAAAGGAGAGCTCACCGTAACGGAAAATGACATAGATCAGATTTTGCTCAAGTCTGACGGCATTCCCACCTATCACTTTGCCCATGCAGTGGATGATCATTTAATGCGCACCACCCATGTCATTCGGGGAGACGAGTGGCTGCCCAGCCTTCCTTTTCATATGCAGCTGTTCCAGGCTTTGGAGTTTTCCTTGCCCAAGTATGTTCATATCGGCCCTCTGATGAAAATGGACGGAGCCTCCAAGCGGAAGCTCAGCAAACGAAAAGATCCGGAGCTGGCACTCACCTATTACAAAGCGGAGGGTTTTCCGGTTCAGGCGGTTTACGAATATGTTATGACGCTCCTGAATTCCAATTATGAGGACTGGAGACGGGCAAATCCCACCGTGGATTCTCATGAGTTTTCGTTTTCCTATAAAAAACTGAATCCCGCCGGAGCCCTGTTCGATTATGCCAAGCTTTGTGATGTTTCGAAAAACGTAATTTCCACCATGTCCGCCCAGGAGGTTTTCCAGCAGGTCCTGGCATATGCACAGGAATACGACCCGGAGTTTGGACAAGCTTTGTCCGCAGACCCGTCGTACGCCACCGCCATCTTCGCCGTGGGCCGGGGCGGTAAGAAGCCCCGAAAAGACCTCACAACCTGGAAAGATGCCAAACCTTATATGGGTTTCTTTTATGACCCGTTTTTCTGCGCAGACGCGCCATTTCCCGGGGAATTTTCTCCCGGGACGATCAAGACCGCTCTGGCCCGTTTCTGGGAGCAATATGACCCGCAGGATGACGCTACGACATGGTTTGAAAAAATCAAGACCTTGGCCGACTCCATGGGTTTTGCAACGAATATGAAGCTGTACAAGCAAAATCCAGACGCTTGGCCGGGTTCTGTAACCGATGTGAGTACGTTTTTGCGCATTGCTCTTACCGGAAAAACCAATTCGCCGGACCTATATACGGTCATGCAGCTTCTCGGTCCGGATCGCTCCCACGCCCGCATTCAGAACGCCATAAACCGGCTGTAACAGCTCCTGCTCAGGCCCGACGCCCACGTCTCTGACTGTGAGCGTCGGCCTAAACTTTTGTGATGATACCAAGCCCGTGTATCAGGTAAATCAAAAAATAATGTTCAATCCTGTTGCCCCCTGGGAAACGGGTGATAAGATCCGACCAAACTGCAAAAACTGGAGTGTAATTTTGGATGCCCTACTTTGGATGCCATCTCTCCCCTGCCGGCGGTTATACCGCCATGATACGTACCGCCTGTACTCTAAAAGCCGATACCTTACAGTTTTTTACTCGAAATCCCAGAGGCAGCCGGGCTAAGTCGCCGGATCCTGCTGATGTAAGCCGGGCATCATGGCTGTTGGTACAAGAACGCTTTGGTCCCATTGTAGCCCATGGGGCCTATACTATGAACCTGTGTACCCGGGAACCGGAGGCGCGAGCCTTTGCCGCCCAAGTTTTGACGGAGGATTTAAACCGGGCCTCTCTGCTTCCAGGCTGCCTGTACAATTTCCACCCGGGCAGTCATGTGGGACAAGGCGTGCAGACCGGTGTATCGCAAATCGCACAAGCCTTGGAAGCTGCGCTGGCTCAAGAGCCATCTGTTTATGTCCTACTGGAAACCATGGCGGGCAAGGGTACGGAAATTGGCGGCTGTTTTGAGGAGCTCCGCATGATTCTGGACGCCGTTCAGAGTCCACAGCTTCATGTTTGTCTGGATACCTGTCACATCTGGGATGCCGGCTACGACATTGCCGGCTGTCCCGAGCGTGTTTTGGCTGAGTTTGATCGGGTGATTGGGCTGGAGCATCTCCGGGCGATTCATCTCAACGATTCCCGAAATCCCCTGGGAGCCAAAAAGGACCGTCACGCCCGTCTGGGAGAAGGGTGCATTGGGCTGGACGCCCTGTGCCGCTTCGCGGCACATCCGGCCTTCGTTCATATCCCGATGATCCTGGAAACGCCCAATGAACTGCCGGGCTATGCCCAGGAGATTCAGCTGCTTCGGCAAATGTGCCCACCGTAAGATCTTCTGAACTTAAACCTTGCAAAAGACGGTCCCTTTGCAAACGAGAACACCGACGGGAGTCGTCTTCCACATTTCTTAATTTGACAATTTATGTGAAACATAGTATTCTTTTTAAAAGCACACGGAAAGGAGCTGTTTGAAAATGCAGCAAAAGCTAACCCGCTCCCGGCAGGACCGGAAGCTCTTGGGCGTCTGTGGCGGTCTGGCCGCTTTCTTTGGTATAGATGCCACTCTGATCCGCTTGATCTGGGCATTGGGCACCCTATTTAGTGTGGGCTTGGGACTTGTCGCCTACTTGGTTGCTGCGCTCATTATACCGGAAGAGCCTTTGCTTTAAGCACGCCGTCCGGAAAGGAAGTGACCTCATTTGGAAGATTTTTTTAAAAGCCTCCAGAGTTTTGGCAGTCTTCCCTTTGGAAGCACACCGTTTTCCAATCTGTACTGCACCGCAGTACGGATTCTGCTGCCCATTTTGGCATTGCTGCTTCTTCTGCGCTGCGCCAAAAGTCTGCTCACCTTCCGCAAAGAACCGGAAATCTGGGCGTGGCTTTGCCTGCCGGATGGAAACCAGCTTCCTATCACACACTGGGAAAATGTGATTGGACGAAACAAACGCAGCGACATTGTCATCGACCTGCCGACAATCTCCAGGAGCCACGCCGTTCTGACCCGGTATGATGACGGCAGCTGGACCATCCGTGACATTGGATCCAAAGGCGGCATTCAGGTCAACGGGCAGGACACGGCAATCTGCGCCTTGGAACCCGGCGATGTGATTTCCCTAAACGGTTTAAAAATGACTCTAGAACCCATAACGGAAAATCAGGAGGCCTACCAATCCTCACTCCGGACCAAAGCAGGCAAGGATTTCCATCCGAGTGTGACCCTGTGCCTTCTCAGCCTGTTCCAATTGCTTATGTCCGTCCAGTTGCTTTTTACTGCAGAGTTGGAGGACATGGGCCATATTGCTCTGGGATTCGGCGCGATTTTTCTCATACAATGGTTCTTATTCGCTTTTTATTGCATCATTCACCGCAGGGGCTATGAAGTTGAAACCATCGCCTTTTTTCTAAGTACGCTCGGCATGGCCATCATCGCGACCGCAGATCCGGGCGAAGCGCCGAAGCAGTTGGCCGCTATGGTATTGGGATTGATCGTATTCCTCTTTATCGGCTGGTCTCTGCGGGATTTAGAGCGGGCGAAAAAGGTGCGGTATCTGGCAGCGGCTTTCGGACTCCTTCTTTTGGCGGTCAATCTGGTATTCGGCGTGGAAAAGTTTGGAGCGAAAAACTGGATTCACATCGGTCCTATGTCGTTCCAGCCCTCGGAGCTGGTGAAGATCTGCTTCGTCTTCGCCGGAGCCTCCGCAATGGACCGAATCGTGACAAAACGAAACTTGGCGCTGTTCATCGCCTATTCCGGGATCATCTGCGGTTGCTTGGTCCTCATGAACGATTTTGGAACGGCACTGATTTTCTTTGCCGCCTTCCTGGTAATCGCATACCTTCGTTCCGGTAACTTTGCAACCATCGCCTTGGTCTGCGCAGCCACAGGCTTCGGCGGAATTATGGCTTTGCGTTTTTTAAAGCCGCATGTATTGAGCCGATTTGCATCCTGGCGTCATGTCTGGGAGGTCCCGTTGGAAGGCGGCTATCAGCAGACCAGAGCGATGATGTGCATCGCCTCCGGCGGTCTTTTGGGCCTGGGCGGCGGGAACGGCTGGCTGAAATATGTGGCCGCCAGCGACACGGATTTGGTCTTCGCCACAGTTTCCGAAGAGTGGGGACTGTTGATTGCCATTATGATGGTCCTGGCTGTGGTGTGCTTAGGCGCCTTCGTGGTCCGTTCCGCCGCCGTAGGCCGCAGCAGCTTTTTTACCATCGGCGCCTGCGCGGCCATTAGCATCCTAATGGTGCAGACCATCCTCAACGTGATGGGCACCGTGGACCTGCTCCCCCTGACCGGCGTCACCTTTCCCTTTGTTTCCAACGGCGGCTCCAGTATGATTTCCGCCTGGGGCATGCTGGCTTTTATCAAGGCGGCGGATACCCGGCAGAACGCCAGCTTCGCCATCCGCCTGCCGTCACGCAGGAAGGAGGCTGTACAAGATGAATAGAATTGCAGGACGTTCCAAATTTGCTTTGATTTTGGCCGCTGTTCTTGTGTTGGGGCTGGTGATATTTCTGGGAGAATATCTGTTTCAGGCCAAGGATTGGGTGGTTTTCTCCGGCAGTCCTCATGTATATACCGGCAATAATCTAAACTGCGGCGTTGTCACCGACCGAAACGGCACCGTACTGTTAGACGCGACCGACGGCAGGCAGTATAGTGACGATGTTATGCTTCGCATGGCCACTTTGCATCTTTTGGGAGACCGAGATGGCTACATCAACGCTCCCGCCGTGTCGCAATACAGCAGCCAGATGGTGGGGTTTGATCTCGTAAATGGAATTTATTCTACCTCCGGAACAGGCGGCACAGCTGTGCTGACGATTAGCGCAGAGGCGCAAAAAGCCGCGCTGGAGGCTCTGGATGGGCGAAAAGGTGTGGTAGGGGTATATAATTATAAAACCGGTGAGATTCTGTGTGCAGTCTCTTCCCCTACCTATGATCCGGATCACGTGCCCGACATTGCAAACGACACCTCCGGCGACTATGACGGCGTATATGTCAACCGTTTTACCCAGTCGGCCTACGTCCCCGGCTCCATTTTCAAAGTTGCCACCGCTGCCGCCGCTTTAGCTGAGATCGAAGACATTCAGTCTCAGAGCTTTCTCTGTGAAGGTTCCTATTGGGTCGGCGGTGATGAAGTCGTCTGCGAAGGCGTACACGGGTGGGTCACACTGCGTCAAGCTCTGATGCATTCTTGTAACAGCGCCTTCGCCCAAATCGCTTTGGAACTGGGTCCGGAAGCTCTGATGAAATATGTCAATCAGTTCCAACTCACCGAATCTCTCGCTTTCGACGGCATCGACACCGCTGCCGGGCAGTTTGACCTTACCGGTGCGGCAGATGTCAACGTAGCCTGGGGCGGCATCGGTCAATATACCGACACCATAAACCCTTGCCGTTTTATGACCTTTATGGGGCAGATTGCCGGCGGCGGCACTGCGGCGGAGCCTTATCTCGTTCGTTCCGTGTCCTCCGGGATGTTCAGCGGATATACCGCCAAGGCTCGGCAGAGCGACCGCATCATGTCTGCTTCCGTAGCCGCTACGTTACAGGAAATGATGCATTACAATGTGGTCTATAATTATGGAGAGAGTAACTTCCCGGATTTATACGTGTGCGCCAAAACCGGCACTGCCGAGGTGGGCGGCGGCCTGGAGCCCAATGCCACCTTTGCCGGTTTTACCATGGATGACGAGTATCCCCTGGCTTTTGTAGCCATTGTGGAAAATGGAGGCTCTGGGAGAAATACTTGTGTTCCCATCATTTCCAAGGTGTTATCTGCTTGCATGGAGTCTATGAGCTAAAGCGAGAAACAAAATCACAAAAGCACCGCCTGCTGCATATGGTGAATGCAGGAGGCGGTATTTTATGTGGAGACAGCATCATATCTGTGGCGTCGCCCTGCTGACGCTGGGCATCGGCATTTTTATCGGCTGCGCCTGCGGGGCCACCTTGATCTCCATCCTGCTGGCGCTGGGCTTCCTTTGCTGCGGATGTTTTCTGCTGCGAAAAAAATGAGTCATATCCTTGTCCACGTCTGCGTATATATCACCAGAACGTGTAAGGAGTGAGCAATATGGAACTGGCCTTTGAAAAAAACGCCGTGGACCATCTTAAAAAGTTGGTCTGCCAGGCGGTGAGCCAAGAGGAGACCGCAGAAACCGTAGTGCCGGACAGCCTGCCGGACGTGGGCCGGATCGTAGGCTGTTGGGGCATTCCTGTCATCCGCAGTAAAGAATGGCGGCAAAACGGCATGAGTGCCTCCGGCGGCGTCAGCGCCTGGGTTTTATACGTGCCGGAAGAGGGCGGGACCCCCCGGCAGGTCTCGGTCTATCTGCCTTTTACCGCGAAGTGGGAATTTCCACCTATGGAGCAGGAGGGGCAGATCCTGGTCTCCTGCCGGCTCCGGAGCATTGACGCACGTATGGTAAATTCCAGAAAAATTTTGGTTCGGGTATCCCTATCTTGTAAAGGAGAGGCTTATTGTCCGGGCCAGACGGTATTCTACACATTAGAATCCCCGCCGAAGGAGCTGGAGGTGTTGCGGCAGCGACTCCCCCTGCAGTTGCCTACCGAACTTACAGAAAAGAGCTTTCTTTTGGATGAGGAGCTGGAACTGCCCAGCGGTACACCGGCAGTCAGCCAAATCATAGCTTATCAAATCCGGCCTACCATGACTGATGCCAAGGTTTTAGGCGAAAAGGCTGTATTTAAAGGCGCCTGTAGTCTGCACTTTCTGTATATGACGCCGGAAGACCGTTTGGCCGTCTGGGATTTCGATTTGCCGTTTTCCCAATACACCGAGTTGGCTCGGGTATATGATCAGGAGGAGGAACTCCTGGCAGAGCCGGTCTTGACGGGCGTGGAGGTCACGGCAGAGGAAGACGGCCGCCGTCTGCGTCTAAAATGCAGCATCGCTGCGCAGTGTCTGGTTCTGGCGCGGCAAACCATGGATTTGGTCCAGGATCTTTATAGCCTGCGGCACACGGTCGCACCTCACTTGGAAAAGCTTCCCATGAAAAACCGCTTGGACCGGCAACAGCTTCGGGAACAGGTAGAGAGCAGCTTTCCTCTGGATGGAGGAAGCCTGATTGACAGCACGGTCCTTCCGGACTTGCCAAAGCTTCGCCGGGAAGGCGAAGAAATGGAAGTGGAGGCTCCCATCTGGTGCAGCGTTCTGTACTATGACGAATCCGGCGCCATTCAGGGCCGGTCTGCCCACGCCTCTGCGGTCTCCCGCATTCGGCTGGCTGAAAATGGCACCTGCGAAGCTGCCAGTCAGATTTCTGGTCCTGTACAATGGTCCGCAGGCGGCGGCTCGGCAGTCGTACGGGCGCCTCTGGAAATCACGGTAGATAGTTTCGGCAGCGGGGAGCTGGAGATGATCACCAGCGCGGAGCTGTCGGATTACCAGCCGGACCCTTCCAGACCTTCCCTCATCATTCGGGCGCCTCAGTGCGAGCAAAGCCTCTGGGACTTGGCAAAGGCTTGCGGCTCCACGGTGGAAGCCATTCGCGGCGCCAATCATTTGCCTCCGGAGGGACCGGTTCCGGAAAAACTTTTACTGATTCCCGTTTTATAAAGCATATCTTTCAATCTGCGGTAAAGCCGGAACTTTACCGCAGATTTTTTTGCAGCTACACGTTTCCGAAAAGTGGAATTTTATACCATATTGAAGCTCCTGTCCCTTGCTTTTTCCAGAGGGCCATGCTAGAATAGTTTGAAGCGGATCGGATGAAACTATATCCCATAGGGATCGGGCAAAGGAGGCGCTGTCATGCGAACCATGCGGGAGCTGATTTGGTTGACGCAGCTGGGACTTTCCATCGTCTGTCCCCTTCTGCTCTGCGTTTTAGGCGCCGTCTGGCTGAGAAACCGGTTCGATCTGGGAAATTGGGTAATTTTCCTGGGAATTGCCCTCGGTTTTGCAGGGGCCGGTTCCGCCGGCGTCGCCTTTGCCCGGGATGTGAAATTTTTAAATCAACCGCCACCTGGGGCTTCTAAGGAAAAGCAAAAGGAAGAGAACCCGCCCCTCTCCTTCAACGAACACGATTAAACTTTGGGGGTACGCACATGTCGATGAAAAATCCGGTTTATCGGGAGACCGTTCTGGTTGCCGTTGGAGAAGTTGTGGGAGTCGCTTTGATGCTGGGCGTCTTTGCCCTGGCGGGGTATGGAAACCGCGCTGCAGTTTTAGGCGGCATTTTGGGTGGCATTCTTGCAATTTGTAATTTTTTCTTTATGGCAGTGGGGACCAGTTTAGCGGCAGACCGGGCGGAACGTCAGAACGTCAAGGGCGGAACTGTCCTGGTCCGTCTGTCTTTCCTGCTGCGGTATCTGGTGCTGTTTTTGATCTTGATTGCTGCAGCCAAAAGTAAGCTGTTTCATCTGTTGGCTTTGGTTTTGCCGCTTATTTTTGTTCACCCGATTCTCATGTTAGGTGAATTTTTTAGAAAATCGAGGGACAGCAAGTCATGAATATCAACGGTGCCAAAATCTACTTTACGATTCCCATTCTGGGCGGCATCCCGGTAACACAAACTGCACTCTCCTCTTTCGTGGTGATGCTGCTGCTGTGTATCGTCGGCTACCGGTTGGGACGAAATTTAAAAAAACGGCCGGGACCATCCCAGGTTTTGACGGAAAAAGCCGTCTCGATGCTCTACCGTCTGGTCAGCGAAACCATGGGCTCTCACAATGCCCATTGGGCCCCCTACATTGGAACGGTATTTCTCTCTTCTTTGTTGGGCTCTCTCATCGGCATGACCGGCGTGCTCCGTTCCACGACTGCGGATTTAAGTACCACTCTGACCTGGGCTCTGATGACCAGCGTCCTAATCTGGTATCACAGTATCAAGAATAACGGATTTTTAGGCTGGCTCAAGGGATTTACGGAGCCGATTGTCGTGATGACGCCGATGAACATTGTCTCCGAAATTGCCCAGCCCATCTCCATGGCCTTCCGTCATTTCGGCAATGTAGTCGGCGGCAGTGTGATCACTTCCATGCTCTATATGGCGCTATCCGGAGCATCTTCCGTCCTATTAAATCTCATTGCATCCAGCGGCATTGCCGTCTGTATTGTGCTGATAGCGGCCGGTGCGGCCGTGGTTGTTTGGGGCATCCGACGTAAGAAACGGTGGCGCAAAGTTGTGGGCATAGTCCTTTTTGCTGTTGGTGCCGCCGCATTGCTGCAGGCGCTGGAAATTCTGCCTGGAATTCCCATTTTGGGCCTTGGGCTACCTGCTGTTTTATCCCTCTACTTTGACATTTTCTCCGGTTTCATTCAGGCTTTTGTATTTTGCCTGTTGAGCATGGTTTATATCAGCTCCGCATGCCCACCCCCGGCGGCTGAACCGGAAACCGACTAATCTGTCATCTTGTGATTTTTCATATGAACAAAAGCCAATATATCAACATTCTTTAGGAGGAGCATCACTATGGAACAAGCAATTATCAAAGCCGCATGCGCCATCGGCGCCGGTCTGTGTATGGGCATTGGGGCCATTGGTCCTGCCGTGGGCGAAGGCAACGCGGTGGGAAAAGCCCTGGAGGGGATGGCTCGCCAGCCGGAAGCTGCCGGCACCTTGCGTACCAACATGATCATCGGCTGCGCCATTACGGAAACCACGGGTATCTATTCCCTACTCATCGCATTCCTGATTTTGTTTGCTTTGTAAACCCATGTCTTCCGGCATACCAAAACGAAAGGAGTGACGCTGGGTGGAGGGATTTGAAAGCCTGGTCGGCATGGACTTTTGGACTGCGTTGCTGACCCTTTGTAATATGATCATCACCTTTGCCGTATTGAAGAAGTTTCTCTTTAAGCCTGTAAAGAAGATGATTGATGACCGCCAGCAGGAGATTGACCATCTCTACGCAGACGCGGACAATTCCAAAGCTCAGGCTGAGGCTCTGCAGGCACAATACGCCGCGAAGCTGAAGGCGGCCGGCGCAGAAGGAGACCGTATTATTCAAAATGCGACGCGTCAAGCCCAAAAGCGAGAAGAAGCCATCGTGCGGGAGGCTCAGGACAAGGCCGCCAAAACCATGGAGCGGGCTCATGCGCAAATCGAATTAGAAAAAAAGCAAGCGCTGAACGATTTGAAGAACCAGGTCTCCGGTATGGCTTTGGGGATTGCTTCCGCCGTTCTGGAGGAAGAAATAGACCAGAAAAAGCATGCCGAGTTGATTCATTCTTTTATCGAAAATTTGGGTGAGACGTCATGATTCACACTGCAGATTATGGCCGCGCCTTATTTGAATTGGCCCGTCAGGAGGGCATGGACGGTGAAATTCAGAGGGAAATGACGGAGGTTTGCGCGATCTTGGAGACAGAACCCGCGTATATTCGACTCTTGGATTCCCCTGCCCTGCCTAAAGAACAGCGCTTGTTTTTACTGGAAGAGGCTTTTTCCGGTCTCAGCCAGTACCATCTGAATTTTTTAAAAATTCTCTGTGAAAAACATGCGGTAAACCAATATGCAGCCTGCTGCAAAGCGTATTACAAGCTTTACGACCAGGCGCATCATATTTTGCGGGCGACCGCAATGACGGCTGTGGCGATGTCTCCCGATCAAAAGGAAGCCTTGCAAAAAAAACTTGCGGCGTTGACAAATCAGACAGTATTTCTCACCAACGTGGTCGATCCCCGTGTTCTTGGCGGCGTCACCTTGCGTTTTGCTGAGGTGCAGTTGGACGGCAGCCTGCAGGCCCGGCTGGAAGATTTGCGGCAAAGTCTGGCCACCGCAACTGTGTAAAGTAGGTGAACACATGAACCTGAAAACCGATGAAATTGTGAAGGTCATTCAAGATCAAATTAAGCATTACGGTGTCAAAACCAAACAGGATGAAATCGGTTACGTCATCCAGGTCGGCGACGGCATTGCCAAGGTCCACGGATTGGACCATTGCCGGGCCAATGAGCTCCTCCGCTTTGATGGAGGCGCCGTCGGGATGGCCTTGAATCTGGAAGAAAACTGCGTCAGTGTTGTGATGCTGGGCTCTGATGTAGGGATAGAAGAAGGCAGCTTGGTGCGGCGCACCGGAGAGGTCCTCTCTGTCCCTGTGGGAGAGCCTTTGATTGGACGCGTGGTGGACGCGCTGGGCAATCCGATTGACGGAAAGGGACCGGTTGCCTGCCGGGAAAGCCGGCCGGTAGAGCATCAGGCGCCCGGAATTATCCGGCGGAAATCTGTCACCGTCCCCCTTCAAACGGGCATCAAAGCCATTGACTCGATGATACCCATCGGCCGGGGGCAGCGCGAGCTCATCATCGGCGACCGCCAAACCGGCAAGACCACCATTGCCACGGATACCATCTTAAATCAGAAAAACCAAAACGTAATCTGTATTTATGTAGCAATTGGACAGAAACAGTCCACGGTATCCCAAATTGTTCATGATTTTGAACGAAATGGCGCAATGGATTATACCATCGTGGTTTCCGCAACTGCTTCCGAGCAAGCGCCGATGCAATATATCGCCCCTTATTCCGGCTGCACCATAGGCGAGTATTTCATGGACCAGGGAAAAGATGTGCTGATCGTCTACGACGATTTAAGCAAGCACGCCGTGGCTTACCGTGCCATTTCTCTGCTGATCCGCCGGCCACCCGGACGGGAGGCATACCCGGGGGACGTGTTTTATCTCCACTCCCGCCTTCTGGAGCGGGCAGCCCGGATGGCCCCGGAATACGGAGGCGGAAGCTTGACGGCACTGCCTATCATTGAGACTCAGGCCGGGGATGTATCGGCCTATATTCCCACCAATGTCATCTCCATCACGGACGGCCAGATCTTTCTGGAAACCGAGCTATTTAACTCCGGCGTCATGCCGGCTGTGAATCCGGGCATTTCGGTCTCCCGGGTAGGGGGATCCGCCCAGATCAAAGCCATGAAGCAAGTGGCAGGCTCTTTAAAGCTTCTGTATTCGCAGTACCGGGAGCTGCAAAGTTTCGCCCAGTTCGGCTCCGACCTGGACGCCGACACCAAAGCCCGCCTGGCCCAGGGTCAGAGAATTGTAGAGATCCTGAAGCAGAAAAACGGCATGCCGGTGGAAGTGGCGCATCAGGTTTGCATTCTCTATGCCGTCACAAAAGGCTATTTGGAAGAAGTCGCCGTGGAGCAGGTGTCTGCCTACGAAATGGACCTGTACCGCCACCTGGATGATCATGCTTCTGAGATCCTGCAATCCATCCGAGAAACCAAGGCTCTGACCCCGGAGAACGAAGCGGCGCTGCAACAGCTTCTCGCCGCCTTCACCAAAGAATTTCTATCTTCCCACAGTTAGGAGGCCAAGCCATGGCGGGTCTTTCCACCAAAAACATCAAGCAGCGTATCCGGAGTATGGAGAGCACCCGGCAAATTACCCGGGCGATGGAAATGGTAGCTGCCTCCAAGCTTCGCCGGGCTCAGGACCGGATCCAGGACAGCCGTCCTTATTTTGAAATTCTCTATCGCACCATCGCGCATATTGCCGGTACCGGGCCGGACTTTTCCTCCCCCTATCTCACCCCCCGGTCGGGACGGAGAACCTGCTGTATCGTAATTGCGGGAGACCGGGGGCTTGCCGGTGGATATAACAACAACGTCTTTCAGTTGGTACAAAAAGAGCTGGACGGCAAAGAGCTCTGCATTCTGCCAATCGGAAAGCGGGCTGTCGAGTATTTCCGCAGCTGTGGTGTTTCCGTTTTCACCGATTCCTATGCCGAGGCCGCCGAGGTATCGATTGGAGACTGTTTCTCCCTGTCGAAGCAGTTGGCCAAGGCCTACTTGGCTAATGAATTTGACGAAATTTGTATTGCCTATACTAATTTCGTCTCCGTTTTATCTCAAACCCCAGCTGTTTTACCTCTACTCCCCTTGGCACTGACGGCAAGTGCAGCGCCGGAATCGGCAAAATCTGCGGCGCTCTATGAGCCGGATCCTCAGACGGTGTTTAATGCCATCATCCCGGAATATTTAGGCGGCGTGGTATACGGCGCTCTCTGTGAATCTGTGGCCAGTGAGTTGGCGGCACGCCGGACAGCTATGGATGCCGCCACGAAGAATGCCGATGAAATGATTGAAAATTTGAATTTGCAATTTAACCGCGCCCGTCAGGGCGCGATTACCCAGGAGATCACCGAGATCGTTGCAGGTGCGGAAACCTGACCGGTCCGAGCAAGGAGTTGACCCCTAATGGCTAAAAATATCGGTACCGTGACACAAGTCATCGGTCCAGTGTTGGATATTCGCTTCCCCGAAGGATGCCTGCCGGAGCTGCTGCACGCCGTTGAAATCCCAAACGGCGAGGACACGATTGTCGCCGAGGTGGCGCAGCATTTGGGAGATAATGTAGTGCGAGCCATCGCAATGAGTTCCACCGACGGCCTACAGCGGGGCGTCTCCGCGACGGACACCGGCTCCCCGATCACAGTCCCTGTTGGGGAAAGCTGTCTGGGTCGGATGTTCAATTTGCTGGGACAGCCCATTGATGAGCAACCTGCGCCTCAAACAGAGGCCCGTTGGCCGATTCACCGCCCTGCCCCTTCTTACGAAGAACAAGCCAGCACCACCGAAATCCTGGAAACCGGAATTAAGGTGGTGGATCTCATTTGCCCCTACGCCAAGGGTGGAAAGATTGGTCTATTCGGCGGTGCAGGTGTGGGAAAAACCGTACTCATTATGGAGTTGATTCATAACGTCGCCAAGGAACACGGCGGCATTTCCGTCTTTACCGGCGTGGGCGAGCGCACCCGGGAAGGAAACGACTTATACAATGAAATGAAGCAGTCCGGCGTTCTGGCTAAGACCGCTCTGGTTTATGGTCAGATGAATGAGCCGCCCGGAGCCAGAATGCGGGTAGGCCTGTCCGGGCTTACCATGGCGGAATATTTCCGGGACGTGAAGCATCAGGATGTTCTTCTCTTCATCGACAATATCTTCCGGTTTACCCAAGCCGGCTCGGAAGTCTCCGCTCTGCTGGGCCGGATGCCTTCCGCCGTCGGTTATCAGCCCACCTTGGCCACCGAGATGGGCGCCTTGCAAGAGCGAATTACCTCCACCCGGGAAGGGTCCATCACTTCGGTACAGGCAGTTTACGTTCCTGCCGACGATTTGACTGATCCGGCTCCGGCTACCACATTTGCCCATTTGGACGCAACGACCGTGCTGGACCGGGGTATTTCCTCTCTGGGAATCTACCCCGCCGTGGATCCTCTGGCCTCCACGTCTCGCATTTTGAATCCGGAGATCCTGGGCCGGGAGCATTATGAAGTAGCCCGGAGGGTACAGCGAATTCTCCAGCGGTACAAGGAGCTTCAGGATATCATCGCCATCATGGGCATGGATGAGCTGTCTGAGGAAGACAAATTGACCGTAAGCCGGGCCCGGAAGGTCCAACGTTTCCTGTCTCAGCCTTTTACGGTCGCGGAGGAGTTTACCGGTATGGCGGGAAAATACGTTCCCCTAAAAGAAACCATTCGAGGCTTCCGGGAGATTATGGATGGAAAGCACGACAACGTGCCGGAATCCGCCTTCTTGTTTGCCGGTTCCATTGATGATGTGGTTGCCAAGTCCAGTTAGGGGTGTGCGCCATGAGGGATTTCCATTTAAAGATTGTCACCCCCGACGGCCTGTGTTTTGACGGCAATGCCTATTCTCTCACCGTTCGCACCGTTGCAGGCGATGTGGGAATCTTAGCCGGCCATCTGGACCTTGTGACAGCTTTGGGTATGGGACGGGCCAGCATCGTGACAGAGCAAGGCACCCGGTATGCCGCCTGCATCGGTGGTTTGCTTTCCGTACAAAAGGATCAGGTCACTCTAGTCGCCACCACATTTGAGTGGGCGGAGGATATTGATGCCGCTCGTGCCCAAGCTTCCTATGAACGTGCCCAGAAGGTCCTACACAGCAAAGATGCAGGGCAAGTTGAACTAAAACTGGCGGAAGCCCGGCTGAAACGAGCTTTGGTCCGGCGCACCATCGCATCCGGGCGGTAGCGTAACGCAATGTCAGGCAGCAGTTCTTTGCTGTCTGACATTTTCTGTGAACGGCTTGCCATTTAGAAAGCTGGAAAAATTTGCTAGAAATGGGCAGACTTCCGAGCATTTCTCATAAAAGCACGCAAAACAACAGGCACAACGTTTGGCTCTCCGGAGACCGAGGTGGGCCATCCCATAGAAAAATTCCAAATTCCCCTTGTAAATTGTCCAAATTTCGCGTATACTTTCTTTCATAGCAAAAGTTCAAACAAAGAGAGGTTCGATGTATATGGAATCCGTCAGTATTCGGGAGCTGTTTTGTAACACGAGAGACTACACAGGAAAAACGGTCACCGTGTCCGGTTGGGTGCGCTCTGTCCGGGCCAGTAAGGCCTTTGGCTTCATCGTTCTCCACGACGGTACGTTTTTTTCTACCCTGCAGGTGGTATACCACGACAATTTGGAAAATTTCCAGGAAATTTCCAAGATGAATGTGGGCGCGGCATTGGTGGTTACGGGCACTGTTGTGGAAACACCGGAAGCGAAGCAGCCCTTTGAACTCCAGGCGGAGTCCATCGCAGTAGAGGGAAGCTCTGCGTCAGACTATCCCCTGCAGAAAAAGCGGCACAGTCTGGAGTTCCTTCGGACCATGACGCACCTTCGCCCCCGGACCAACACCTTCCAAGCGGTCTTCCGGGTCCGGAGCCTGATTGCCTATGCCATCCACCGGTTCTTCCAAGAGCGTGACTTCGTCTATGTGCACACGCCTTTGATAACCGGTTCCGATTGCGAAGGGGCCGGTGAAATGTTCCAGGTCACTACGCTGGATCTGCACAATCCCCCTCTCACGGAGGGCGGCAACATCGATTACACCCAGGATTTCTTTGGCAAGCCGACCAACCTGACGGTTTCCGGCCAGCTCAATGGTGAGACCTTTGCCATGGCCTTCCGAAACATCTACACCTTCGGTCCTACCTTCCGGGCAGAAAACTCCAACACGACCCGGCACGCTGCAGAATTCTGGATGATTGAACCGGAAATTGCCTTTGCCGATCTTCAGGACGACATGCGCTTGGCCGAGGATATGATCAAATATGTGATCTCCTATGTGTTGCAGCACGCACCGGAAGAGATGGCATTTTTCAACCAGTTCGTAGATACGGGTCTTCTGGACCGGCTGAATCATGTATTAAACTCTGATTTTGGCCACGTAACCTATACCGAAGCAGTAGAGATTTTGGAAAAACGCAACGATCAGTTTGCATATCCCGTTCACTGGGGAAGCGATTTGCAAACGGAGCACGAACGGTACCTGACCGAAGAAGTCTTCCAACGGCCTGTATTTGTCACCGATTATCCCAAAGAAATTAAGGCCTTTTATATGAAGTTAAACCCGGATGGAAAAACGGTAGCGGCTATGGATTGTCTGGTGCCCGGCATCGGTGAAATCATCGGCGGTAGCCAGCGGGAGGATCGTTATGATATCCTCCTGAGCCGCATCCACGAATTGGGCCTCCGGGAAGAGGATTACCGCTTTTACCTGGACCTGCGAAAATATGGCTCTGCCCGCCACGCCGGCTTCGGTCTCGGATTTGAGCGGTGCGTGATGTACCTGACCGGTATGAGCAACATTCGGGATGTTATCCCCTTCCCCAGAACGGTCCACAACTGCGACTTGTAATATACCCGGCAACGCTGAGATTTTACGCGAGGGGCTGTCCTGCAGGCAGTCCCTCGCTTGCAAATCCGAGTCCCGGAAATCAGGGAGAAAACATATGATTCACATTGCCATTTGCGACGACGAGCCGGTTCAGGTGCACCTGCTCTCCCAACTGGTCGGCGATTGGTTTGCCGGGCAGGGCGAAGCTTGTGAAATCCTCTCCTATCCTTCCGCAGAGGCGTTACTTTTTTCTTGGGAGGAGCATCCTGCGGCGGACATTCTGTTGCTGGACATTCTAATGGGGCAAATAAACGGCATGGAGCTGGCACGAAGGCTGCGGCAAAAGCAAAAACAGATACAAATCATCTTTATCACCGGAACGCCGGACTTTGTCTTTGACGGATATGAAGTGGAAGCCGTGTCCTATCTGATGAAGCCGGTCCAGCCCAATCAACTTTTTCGCTGCCTGGAATTGGCACAGGCGCGTCTCGCCCAAAAGGCGCCGGAGATTCTGGTTCATACGCCGGACGCCTGCTGCCGGGTGTCCTTGGACGAATTGATCTATTTGGAAAGCTTCGGCCACACCACCATCCTGTACACCAGCAATGGAAATCTGGAAAGCCGGAGAGGAATCCAGCGCTGGGAGGTGGAATTAAACGGGCACGGTTTCTTCCGGCTGCACCGCTCTTATTTGATTTCCCTGGAACAGGTGTCGGTGCTGACCAAAAAAGAGGTGGAGCTGACAAACCAAATCCGCCTCCCGATTCCCCGGGGAAAATGGGAGACGCTCAATCGCGCCTATCTGAACCATTTTCGGTCAAAGGCTGCGGGAGACGGCTTCCCGCGCCTGTAGAGAGGGGATGCTCTGTGGAATTTCTGCTCTGTCAGTTCCTTTGCTTTGGATTGTACGGCTATAGCGTCCGGACTATGGGAAATTTGACCAAGGGGCTGTGCAAGGATCTGATTACCGCGCTTTTGGGGCTGCTCATTTTGACGCTTGCCGCCTGGCTGGGCCTGCCGTCCCTGGGGTGGGTTTTGGTGAGCGCTCTGTTTCTCGCCTACACCTTCTTTTATGACCAGGAGCTGTTCGCTTTTCAATGGCGGAACACCATTTTGCCCGGGCTGGCACTGGCCGGCTTGTGGACCCTAGTCCAGGTGACTAACGGCCCCTGTCCCCACGGTCTCCTGCCCCCGGTTTTGGATGCACCGCCTGCCGCCTGCTCGGTTTCCGTGACGCTTGGGTTGTGCTTCCTCTTGCAGTGCCAGCTTGCCTGGAAACGGGAACAGCTGTCCGCCTGGACGGCAACGGTGTGGGGCGCCATGTATCTGGCGCTGTCTGTGTGGTCGCACAGGTTTTCCGAACCGCTTTTTTGCCTGGGGTTGGGGGTTGGTCTGTTCTTTGTTCTGGAATATACCCTGCGCCGCTATCAGTCCGGATATGAGCGCAACACACGGGACTTTCAAACCTCCGTGTTGGCCCATCAGTACGAGGAGATTAAAACCATTTATTTAAATATGCGCGGCTGGCGTCATGATTACCACAATCACATCCAGGTGATGAAAGCGCACATGGCCTTGGGCCAGATGGAGGCTTTATCCGGCTATCTGGATGCTTTGGAGCAGGAGCTGAGCCGGGTGGACGCCTACGTTAAGTCCGGCAATCTGATGATTGACGCAATTCTGAACAGCAAGCTCTCTCTGGCTAGGCAGCAGGAAATTGCGCTACACTGTACGGCAACCTTGCCGGAGCGTCTGTCCATTTCCGATGTGGATCTGTGCGTCATTCTGGGCAATTTGTTGGACAATGCCATTGAAGCCTGTGAGAAGATTGCCGCGGAAGAGCGCTTTCTTCGGATCTACTGTGCCGTTATCAAAAACCAGCTGTATATTTCCGTTCAAAACTCTGCCAAGGAAGAACTGGACTTTGACGAGCGGAATTATATCTCCAAAAAACGAGGCAATCACGGCTTGGGTATGAAGCGGGTTCAGGTACTGGTGGATCAATACGGCGGGTTCTTGAACCTGCAGAATCAACCCGGCATCTTTGCTGCGGAAGTCCTGCTCCCTTTGACTGCGTAAGACCGCAACCCCCTCAAGTCATATAGGTGCAATCGTACATTTCGTGCGCCCTGGCTGACGTTTGGTGCAAAAGCCAACATGGCCGGGGCGTTTTCTGTTAATATGACGTCAGTTTACGAGAGGAAGTGACTATATGGAATCGTCCCAAACCCCAAAGCCGCCGAAGATCTCCCTGTGGCGTAACGTTCTGTACGCCTGGAAAAAACTCAAGGCGGTGGAAGGTCCTGCTTATTTTCTCATTCTGGGGTTGTCTCTCATTTGCCAGGTAGCCGCCCCGCTGATTGGCCTGATTCTGCCCAGTACCATCGTGCGGTTATATCAGGCAAACACCCCCTGGCAGCAAATGGTATGGAGCATTTTTCTCATGTCGTTCGCGCTTCTGCTGCTGCAGCTGGGAAAGGTCTATTGCCAGCGAAAAACGGAAACCATTCCATTTTTCCTCCGTCTGGATTTGGTTCCGGAGTTTTTGTTGCGGTCGGTCTGCCGGGATTATCAGCTGGCGGAAAGTCCAGCCGGGCAAGACGGTATGGCTTCGGCGCAGCGTGCCATTCTGATGGGCAATCAATTCGGCATCGAAGCTTTTTTGGTATCTGTCGGAACGGCCATGTATCAGCTATGCGGATTTGTCGTGTACGTTTTCATCTCCGCTCAGCTCAACGTCTGGATTTTGGGGGTTCTCCTGGCCACCACCGCCGGCATTGCGCTGCTGAATCATGAGAAGCAAAAAGCTGGCCATACCTATGTGGAAGACATCGTCCCGCCGGAAAACCGCCTCAGACGGCTGGCCGGTCAAATTCTGGATGGCAAGTACGCCAAAGACATCCACCTGTACCAGATGAAAACCTGGCTGATGGGCACCATAGACGGCATACGAGGCTTGACTCTATCCATAGACAACCGGTATGCCCGGAAGGTGTTTCTGCTCTTCCTTGGTCAGCAGTTTCTAATCCTGGTACGCGATGGATTTGTATACGGGTATTTGCTGTACCAGATGGTACATGGCGCCATGGCGGCGGCGGATTTTATTCTCTTTTCCGGCGTAGCCGCCGGAATCAGCACCTGGCTATCCGGTTTTGCCGGGCAGCTCTCGGAAATGCAGAGCAACGGCGATTTGGTCAGCCATTATCGGCTATATATGGATGAACTTCCCTCCAAAGGCAAGCCCCGGGATTTCCAAGGCGCGCCGGTCCCCAACCCCGGGAAAGCCCACACCTTACAGATGGAGCATGTGTATTTCCAATATCCGGACACCCAGGAGTACGCATTGGAAGACATCAATTTGACGCTGCAAGCAGGAGAAAAGCTGGCTCTGGTGGGAGCCAACGGCGCGGGAAAGTCCACTTTGGTCAAGCTTTTGTGCGGCCTGTATCACCCGACGAAAGGGCGTATCCTGCTGGACGGCGTAGACATTTCGACCATTCAGCCGGAATTGTATTTCCAAGAATTTTCTGTGGTTTTCCAGGACGTATTTGCTTTTGCCTTCCCACTGTCTTCCAACGTGGCCTGTCAGACCCGGGAGAAAATTCAGCCGGGCCGCCTGGCCGAAAGTCTGGAGCAAGCCGGCCTGACACAAACCATATCCGGTTTTCCCAAAGGGGCCGAGACCAGTCTTCTGCGAATTCTGGACCCGGATGGCGCAGAGCTGTCCGGCGGGCAAATGCAAAAGCTGATGTTGGCTCGCGCGCTGTATAAAAACGCGCCGGTTGTCATCCTGGACGAACCGACAGCTTCCCTGGATCCCTTGGCAGAGCTGGACATGTATCGCCAGTACAACCGATTCACTGAGGGAAAAACCAGTGTATTCATCTCCCATCGTCTCAGCTCTACCCGTTTCTGTGACCGGGTGATCTTCCTGGAGGCGGGCAAAATCACAGAAACCGGCACCCACGACTCGCTGATGAAACAGGCAGGCAGTTATGCCCATATGTTTGCAGTACAGTCGCACTATTACAGAAAGGAGGATGCGGATCATGCCTGAGAAAACCTCGCTTCGACAGGATTACAAGGCGGCATTCCGGCTTTTGAATCTTGTCCGCCGCATAGACGCCTCCATTTTACCTCAAAAAATCTTATTGGCCATGCTGCAAGCCTGGACGCCGTACATCAGTTTGTTTTTTACTGCACAGCTCATCAATTACCTTGTAGCCGGTGCGTTCGGATCGGCTGCTTGGGCGGTTGTCTGGCTCTTGGGTTCCAACTTCGTCCTCGGAACGCTGAGGGACTATCTCGACTCCAGGAAGACTCTCCTGGCCGATTTGACCAATAACGGACTCACCCAGCTTCTCCGGGAGAAAGCGATGGACTTAGATTACGCGGATCTCTGCGATCCCAAGGTGGTCAACCCGGTCACCAGCGCCGAGCAGCAGTGCAACTACACCGGCACCCTTTCCAGCCTGGTCGCTCATTTTATGAAGATGCTTCAGGATCTTCTCTCTTCCGGAACCGCGCTGCTCATGGTGATATACCTCTGTTTTGCTCCAGGAAAGGCCCAGGGTCTGCTCGCTGTGTTGTGCAGTCCGGCTGTAAGCCTCAGCAGCCTTTTGTTGATGGTAGGCGGCTCCTGCTTCCTGATAAGCCGTCTCAACCAAAACGGAGGGCAGGCCGCCGATGTACAACATGCCCAGGCTGAAAACGGCATTGAATACATGGTCTCGAAGGTCTTTTGTAACATTGAAGCCGGAAAGGTCATTCGGTTGTATCATATGCAGCAGATGCTGCGGGAGAATTATTCACACTTTATGCATGTCGCAAAACCTGTGTATGTGGCTATGTGCCGGGATGACTTGCATTTCTCCCTTCTCTCCACAGCTCTGTCAGGCCTCTTCTCCATTTATGCCTATCTGTTGGTGCTGTGGAAGGTCCTGGCCGGTGCAATTTCCATCGGTTCTCTCGCTCAATATACAGGCGCACTGGCAACGCTTCAGGACAGCATCATCTCTATCCTCCAGCAAAACCGCATCATTCGCCGTCAAGTCTCTTATCTGCAAAACTTCCTGACTTTCCTAAACCAGACCAGTGGGCACAGCGGTACCATCCCCATAGAAAAACGCCAGGACCACGTGTATGAAATTGCCTTCCACGACGTATCCTTCACCTATCCCGGCAGCAGCAAACCGGCTTTGTCCCATGTGTCCTGCCGGTTGACCTTGAAGGATAAGATGGCTGTGGTGGGACTCAACGGCGCAGGCAAAACCACCTTTATTAAACTGCTGTGCCGGCTTTACGATCCCTCAGAGGGCTATATCACCCTCAACGGCGTCGACATTCGAAAATATGACTACCGGGAATATCAAAGCCTTTTCGGCGTGGTATTCCAGGACTTCCATATTTTCCCCCTCCCGGTCGGCCAAAATGTGGGGGCCTGCCTAAAACCGGACGAGCAGCGGGTTTGGCAGTGCCTGGACCTGTCCGGCGTCGCCGGGCGCATCCGGGATATGGGGCAGGGACTGGATACCCCGGTGACGCCTCTGGAGGAGTCCGGTGAGGCGCTCAGCGGCGGAGAAATGCAGAAGGTCGCCATTGCCCGGGCTCTGTACAAGGACGCCGCTTTTGTTATTTTGGATGAACCCACCGCCGCCCTCGACCCTCTCAGCGAATATGAAATCTACTCCCATTTTGACGATCTCGTTCGGGATAAAACCAGCATTTATATTTCTCACCGCATGAGCAGCTGCCGGTTCTGTGGGGATATCCTGGTCTTCCAGGATGGGCAAATCCGGGAGCGGGGCAGCCATGAGGCGCTGCTTCAGCGGAATGGTCTCTATGCCGCCATGTGGAATGCCCAGGCGCAGTATTATAAGTAAAGCATAATCGAAACAATACCGGCACAGCAACGTCTTTCTCCTCACCAGGACCAAAGGCGCTTTCTGTGCCGGTATGATTTTGCTCTGCTTTTTCATAGATTTCGTCTAGATCTGTCTCGACTTTTCTTGACAAAAAGGGGACGCAGACGTATCATAGAGCCCGGAAGAAACCACCGGGCGGCTTGTTCGCCCCACACGAAAAAAGGAGAAATCTAAATGAGACAGACAAAAAAAGTACTGTGCTTGGTGCTGTGCCTGGCGTTGGTCCTCAGTGTTGCCGTGCCGGTTTCCGGCGCCGGCGTCCTGAGTTCTCAGTATGCCTCGTACGCAGCAGCCGGCCACAGCAACGCACCCCAGAGTGAAACCCGCACACTATCTGCAGACAACGCCACCATCGCCATTTTAACGACGACTGATATGCATGGTCGGGTATACGACTGGAACCCTTATACAGACAGCGCCTTGAGCAATAACTATCTTCAGGCAGCTGAGATTATTGCACGGCAGCGGGCTCTGGCGGATGACTCTCTGGTCATTGATGTCGGCGACGTGCTCCAGGGAAGCGCCATCAGCAGCTACAATATTTTGCAGCAGAACGGCAAGAACAGCCCTATGGCCATTGCGCTCCGGTCCATTGGCTATGATGTGTTTACCTTGGGCAACCACGAGTTTAACTTTACACCAGAAATTCAGTGGAATTTCTATAACATGCTTGCCGACACAGACGAATCTCTGCCCGGGTCCCCCGTCAGTGTCATTTGCGCCAACGTTATAGAAAACGACACGCAGGAAAGTGTCTTTGCCCCCTATAAGCTGTTTACCTATGTTTTCCCGGATGGTACTGAGTATACCATCGGCGTGTTGTGCTTTGACAACATGAACAACGCGAACTGGGACGTGGCAAGTCACTACGAAGGCTGCTCGTTCAGCCACAAAGACAACGAGACCAATTCCTATGTCTATGAATACGAAACCTACTGGGCTCAGGAACTGGCGGAGAAAACCGATTATCTCATCGTGGCGCTTCATTCCGGCGACGGCAGCGCCGACACATACAATCAGGAAAATCAGGCAGCCTACTTTATTGCCAACACCACGGGCGTGGATTTGGTTCTCAATGGGCATAACCATCAGAAAAAAGCCACGACATACAAGAATCAGGACGGCCAGGATGTCCCCCTTCTCAACGGCGGCGGGTCTGCAGTCGGGGAATTGGTACTGTCTCTGAGCAAAACAGAAGATGGCGTTACGGTCTCCGCCACGGAGCCAACGCTGTATGCTCTGAATACTGCCTCTCAGCCTGGAAAAGGCGACCAGGCCGATTACGTCTCGGGAAATGAGGCTTACGATGGTCTGAAGGATCTGATGAAGAAGTCTTTCCTGGCTGCAACCGATTTCGTCAATACGGAAATCGGAACCGTATCCGGAGCCTGGGACGACAAGAGCAATCACTATTACGAGCAGACAGATTCCTATGACTTAGTCCACAAGGCGCAAATTTGGGCGGCCACCACCTCTACCGGCATCGATCCGGAGGAGAACCATGTGATCTCTATGACTTCCCCGGTGGCCAGCAACAACTTTAAAATTTCCGACCTGCTGGACGGCCGGGAGGAAGTGCCAATCAGCCTGAAGGACTGCTATTCTCTGTACCGGTATGACAACAATACCTTGTTTATGGTCAAGCTTTCCGGCAAGCAGCTGAAGGCCTGGATGCAAGCTACCGCCAATACCTATACGTATGCCGAAGAAGGCGGCCGTGTCCCGGTCGGTACTTTGACCGGAGCCGGGTTCGGCACAGACAATTTCTACGGCCTGAATTACACCATTTACATGCAGAATGCCAAGGGCGCCCGGGTCCAAAATGTGACGTATGCCGATGGGACGCCGGTCCTGGACAGCGACGAGATCTATCTGTGTATGAGCAGCTATCGGCTCAGCGCAACTGCCGACTCGGATGCTTACGGCTGGTATGCCGCAACCGGCATCACCTCCAGCAGCGAAGAGGTGGTTTGGGATGCTACGGTGTCTGAGGAGTTTAACACGGTAGGCGGCTCCTGCCCCCTGATCGTGGGAGAATATATCCAATATTTGACTGCCCAAGGCCTGGATGTGACGCCCGGTTCCGAGACGCACTGGAGCATTGTAAATGAAATGGGCGCGCCGGTGTACTGCGATGTCGATGAAAACGCCTGGTATATGCCTTATGTAGATACCGCCGGTATTTTGGGCCTGATGGTGGGAGTCGGCGATAACCGGTTCAGCCCGGAATCCGCCATGACCCGGGCCCAGTTGGTCACCACCTTGTGGCGTTTGGTGGAGCAGCCCAAAGCGTCTGCAGCCGCCCCCTTCGAAGATGTGGCCGAAGGACGGTTCTATACCGATGCCATCGCTTGGGCTGCCGAGAAAAAACTGGTCCTGGGCGTAAGCGAAACCTCCTTCTCCCCGGACCGCCCGGTTTCCCGCCAGGAAGCTGCGACCATTCTCCACCGTTTTGCTCAGTATTTAGAGATGGGCAATACAGAAACAACTGGAGATCTTACGATCTTCCCTGATTCCGACAGCGTCTTCCCCTTTGCCCAAACATCCGTAAGCTGGGCTGTGGGAACCGGATTGCTGGAAGGTGTCAAGGACGGGGATGCCGTCCTGCTGAAGCCAACCGCCAGCGTCAGCCGTGCGCAAGCGGCAGCGCTTTTGGTTCGTTTCCTCCTGCTGGATTCCGTCGGCTAATTTCGGAAGCCGCCGCAGGATCTGAACCGCGCCCCGTCAAGAAGACAATGAAATAAAATAAATTCTTTTCACCCGGCGGCTCTCTTCGGAGGGCCGCTGGCTGTTTTTTAGGCGTATGGCCAATGGGTGCTTCTCTGCCGGTGTCGGGACGCCCAGGTTGCGCTGGAGCCGCCTGGTGTTGTAGTACGGTTTGCGGCGGCTTCGTCTATATGGGACGTCCTCTCGAAAGTGTTTTTTAGAGTTCGGTGGACTCTCCGGAATCCCCTGCACTTGACAAAGGCGGAAAACCCCTGTAACATAATAAAAAGGGCAACCTGATATCACAGCTATGGGAGGAAAAACAATGGAATCTTTGAACTTTGGACCCAAAAAATTGGGTTTTGGATGCATGCGGTTTCCAATGACAGAAGGCACCATCGGTGGGGAAGGCGTTGTGGATACCAAGCAGGTCTGTGACATGGTAGACACGTTTTTGGACTGCGGATTTTGTTATTTTGATACCGCACACGGATACATAGCCGGAAAGAGTGAGTCCACCGTGCGTCAGTGCCTGACAGAGCGTTATCCGCGCGATCGATTTTTGCTCACCGATAAGCTCAGCGGTCCCTTCTTTCAGACAGAGGCGGAAATTCTTCCCTTGTTTGAGAGTCAGCTGCAGGCCACTGGCGTAGCCTATTTTGATTATTATTTGATGCATGCACTCAATGCAAAACAATATGAAAAGTTTACGGCCTGCAACGCGTTTCAGGTAGCCGGCCGGCTGAAACAGGAAGGGAGAATCCGGCATCTCGGCATGTCCTTTCATGATAAGCCGGAGGTGCTGGAGCAGATTTTGTCGGAACACCCGGAAATTGAAGTCGTGCAAATTCAGTTTAACTACGCGGACTATGAGGATCCCACTGTTCAGAGCCGGGCCGTATATCAAGTTTGCCGTAAATATGGAAAACCTGTTATCATCATGGAGCCGGTGAAGGGCGGCGCCCTGGCCAATCTGCCCGGCGCAGCCGGCAGAATCCTGGAGCAGCTCCATGGCGGTAGCCAGGCCAGCTATGCTCTTCGCTTTGCCGCCTCCTTCGAGGGAGTTGCCATGGTCCTCAGCGGCATGAGCTCCATGGAGCAGATGCGGGAGAACCTGGACACCATGTCCTCCCCCCAGCCCCTGACTGCACAGGAACAGGAGGCGCTCCGGCGCGCCTGCACGGTATTCAAGAGCCAGGAATCCATTGCATGTACCGGCTGCCGGTATTGTGAAGCCGGCTGCCCGATGCACATCCAAATCCCGGACTTATTCGCCGCATTTAATGCCAAAAAGCAGGGGGCAGAAAATTTAACCCAAAATTATCAAGCCATTACCGCAGGCGATCATGGGAAGGCATCCAGTTGTATCGGCTGTCTGCAATGTGAAAGCGTTTGCCCGCAACAGCTTCCTGTTTCTTCCCTTTTGGCACAAGTGGCGGATACTCTGGAATCGTGCACACCGGAGGCATGTGTATAATTTTTCATATATCAAATCCGGACCGGTTCCCAAGGCTGCGTTCACACATCAGAGGCTGCTGCATCAGGATTTTTCATATTTCCTATGCGGCGGCCTCTTTTCCCATACGAAAGTCCGTAATTTCCCCTTTCCGAGCAATGTTACAGCTACAGAAGGCGACTCACATTTTCCTGCAAAAATCCCGCCCTTGCACTTTGATGCTGAAAACGCTATAATGATAAAACGCCTGAAATTCTGATCTACTTTGACTTGCAAATACAAACGTAAACCGATATTCTCTATATTTGTATCAAATTTATGGCTGAGTTGGTACCATTCAACAAAAATATTTAGGGAGGTAACTTCGTGACAGAGCGTGAAATGTCCCCTACATGTCCACTCCAGAAAGGTGGGCCCAACCTCTATTATGTCCAGGGCGTTCAAGGGCAGGTGATTATCACAGAATACAACGTTTTCCCTGGTATTTGGCTGTCCTACAAAGATGCCCACACGCTGGCCTTTGAAAACCTCACCGGCTACCCAAATGATTTGTTGGAGATTACCCATTGTCGGAAGGGGCGGCTGGAATATGAGGGAGAGGAGCGCTACTTCTATCTGGGCGAAGGAGATATGTCTATCCATAGAAGCAGTGGAAACCAGGCAATTCTACGCTGTCCCACCGGGCATTACCACGGCATTTCCGTCGTCATTGATCCGGAGACAGCACCCCAGTGCACATCTTGTCTGCTTAGCGATGTGGATGTAGACCTGTCCGCTCTGTTTCAGAAATTCTGTGCCCAAGATGGGTATTTCATCATGCGTTCTATGCCTCGTCTTGCGCACCTTTTTTCCGAGCTTTACGCCGTCCCGGAGCGGGTAAGAAAAGGCTATCTCAAGGTCAAGGTGTTGGAACTGCTGCTCTTTCTGTCCTATCTGGACTCCAATCTCCCTCAAGTGGAACAGTGTACTTGCACCAAGGGACAAGCGCAACTGCTCAAGGAGGTCTTGCTCTTTGTCCGCGCGCATCAGAACGAACATCTAACCACGGAGGATCTAGCAATTCAATTTCACGTCTCCCCAAAGCAGCTGCGGTATAGCGCCAAAAGCGTCTATGGGAAACCGCTCTATCAATGTATCCGGGCCTATAAAATGCATTTGGCCGCTGTACAGTTACTCAGTTCCGCAAGAACCGTTATGGATATTGCCAATGAGTTTGGCTACGACAACAGCAGCAAATTTTCCAGCGCCTTCCAATCTGTGCTGGGGCAAACGCCGACGGAATACCGGGAGGCCGGCATGCCCACAGATGAGTTCCCTCCCTATTTTACAATGAAAAAAGGTCAAACCGGAGCGAAGAATGGTTAAATCGGAGTGGAGAATCCCATGCCGGATGAGTAAAATAGGTTCTGTCCTTTTGGTGTGCTTTGACAATTTTGTTGGGGCGCGTTTATTTTGCAGGACAGTTAGTTAAATCTAACTCCAAGGAGGGATCTCACTATCAAAAAACACTTGCTTACCATCACACTGGCTCTCATATTGCTGATTTTGTCTGTTTTCTCTTTGTTTGTGGGCGTGATCGATTTGGATATTGCCAGCCTGCACGCCGGTAACGCGGAACAACTCAAGATTTTTCTCATTTCCCGCCTACCTCGGTTGTTGGCAATCCTTTGTACCGGTGTCGGCATGAGCGTGGCCGGTCTGATCATGCAGCAGCTTTGCATGAACAAATTTGTCTCCCCTACTACCGGCGCCACGATCTCTTCGGCCCAGTTCGGCATCCTGCTGGCGTTGCTGTATATGCCCAATTCTACTTTGTGGGGCCGGGCTTTCTTCGCCTTTGCCGCTGCTATTCTGGGTACTTGGATCTTTGTATGGTTCATCCAGCGCATCCAGTTTAAGGATGTGGTGATGGTCCCGTTGGTCGGCATCATGTTTGGCAACGTCATCGGCGGCATCACCAACTATTTAGCTTATCAATTTGAAATGACCCAGGCGCTTTCCACATGGCTGGTGGGACACTTCTCCCTGGTGATCCGGGGCCGGTTTGAGTTAGTCTATTTGGCGGTCCCGCTGGTAGTTCTGGCCTTTATCTTTGCCAACCACTTCAACATCGTGGGCATGGGCAAGGATTTCTCAAAAAACTTGGGTGTACATTACAATCTCGTGCTGTTCGCCGGGCTGTCCATTGCGGCCATGATCACCGCCTCCGTGGTGGTGGTTGTAGGCTCTATCTCATACATCGGCCTCATCGTCCCCAATGTGGTGGCCATGTTCAAGGGGGACCGCATCCGGGGTACCCTGGTAGACACCGCCCTGTTCGGCGCCATCTTTGTACTGGTCTGCGATATGATCGCCAGAACGGTCATTGCACCCTATGAGCTGCCCATTGAACTAATCGTGGGTATCATCGGTAGCATTCTGTTTATCGGCTTGCTTCTCTATCGGCTACGCCATGGCCGTAAAGCAGTTCGCCTGGGGGCTGCCCACAACGGTGGATGCGCCGCCCCAATTGCCCAGGCAGAACGGGGGGACGGAGCATGAAAACAGCGGCCTATCGCGCCAACGTGCGCAAACTGATTATTATGGCAGGTCTGGTGGTACTGGCTGCTGCCGCCTACCTGTTGGTGGAGGTCAATCCAAAATATTTTACCTACGCCATGAGACTGCGCATCCCTAAGCTCATCGTCATGTTGATCGCCGCCTTCGCCATCGGCGGGGCATCCATTGTATTTCAGTCCATCATCCACAATGTCGTTGTCACCCCTTGCCTGCTGGGAATGAACTCCCTATATACCCTGATCCATACGGCAGTGGTCTTTGTGGCCGGGTCGGGCAGCGTTCTGGCCGTCCATGCCAACGCCTCCTTCGCCATGGATCTTGTGATCATGGGAATCTCGGCTACGCTTATTTACAGTTATTTCTTTAAGAAAACCAACCACAATGTGCTTTATGTACTACTCATCGGAACCGTGCTCACCTCCCTCTTTGGCAGTATTCAATCCACCCTCACCCGAGTTATGGATCCCAACGAATACGATTCCCTTCTGGCCACCTTGGTCGCCAGCTTCAGCAATGTCAACTCAGAAATCATCATTTTCTCCATGGTGGTGCTGGCCGTCTTGATCTTCGTATTGCGGAAAGACATAGCTCTGCTGGATGTACTGACTTTAGGCAAGGCGCAAGCCATCAATTTGGGTGTGGACTACGACAAAAGCATCCGCCGCCTGCTACTGGGCGTGACCTTGGCCATCGCCGTAGCCACCGCTGTTGTGGGACCCATCTCCTTTATGGGACTTATCGTTGCCAACCTCTCACGGCAGTTACTCAAAACCTACCGGCACAGCCAACTCATTCTAGGTTCCGTGTTTTTCGGCATGATCATCCTTGTAGCAGGTCAGCTTATTGTTGAACACGTCTACAACTATGTCATTCCCATCAGCGTTTTTATCTCTGTAGGCGGAGGAATCTATTTCCTTTATCTGCTTCTTACCAAAAGGAGGGTCTAAACCATGAAAGTCAGTGAATTGACAAAACAATATGACGGAAAGACTGTGGTGAATGGAGTCTCCTTTGAAATCCCCAAGGGAAAGGTTCTCTCTCTCATCGGGCCCAATGGCGCCGGCAAATCCACGGTTATGGGTATCATTTCCCGACTCATCGCCCGGGATGCCGGACTGGTGGATTTTGAGGGGCGGGACATTACCAAGTGGAAAAGCAAGGAGCTATCCAAGCGTCTGGCCATTCTCACACAAAGCAATCAGATACAGATGAAGCTCACGGTGCGGGAGCTGGTGGCCTTTGGCCGGTTCCCCTACTCCGGCGGCCATACCACTGCCGAGGACGAGGCCATCATTGACCAGGCCATCACCTATATGGAGCTGGAGGAGTTTCAGGACCGTTTCATTGATGAACTGTCCGGCGGCCAGCGCCAGCGGGCCATGATCGCCATGGTCATCGCACAGGACACCGAGTTCGTTCTTCTGGACGAGCCCACCAATAATCTGGACATCTACCACGCCACCAACATGATGAAGATCGTGCGGCGGCTGTGCGATGAATTGGGCAAGACGGTGATCCTGGTGCTCCATGAGATCAACTATGCAGCATTTTACTCCGACTACATCTGTGCCTTCGTGGATGGTAAAATTGCGAAATTCGGGACTGTAAAGGAGGTGATGACACGAGAGACACTATCCCAGATCTACAAGGTAGACTTTGAGATCATGGAGATCGAAGGCAAGCCCCTGTCCATCTATTACTAAACCTGCAACCAACATTTTTGAAAGGAAGACTGTAGAAATGAAAAAGATATTCTCTCTTGTATTAGCCCTTGCCATAGTGATGGCCCTGGCCGCCTGCTCCAATTCCTCCAATGATGCCAACCTCGGCGGCAATGTCGATGACACTTCCCGCAGCTCGTCTTCCCCGAGCGTCAACGATGATGCCGGCGCTTCCGAGGAGGTCCCCTCCTCTCAGACTCCCAGTGAAGGCAAGATCGCCATTACCAGCCTGAACGCCAACAAGGAGGAGGTGGAACTGGTGGTCCCCTATGATCCCCAGCGCATCGCCATCCTGGACATGGCCAGCTTGGATATCCTAGACGCCCTGGGCGTGGGCGACCGGGTAGTGGGCACCGCCTCTACCAGTTTGGACTACCTTCAGGATTATATCCGGGACGACATCGCCAATCTGGGTACGATTAAAGAGGCCGACCTAGAAGCCGTCATGTCCTGTGAACCCGATGTTATCTTCATCGGCGGACGCCTGTCCTCCTCTTATGACGCCCTAAGCGAAATCGCTCCCGTGGTGTACCTCTCCACGGACACAGAACTGGGGGTCGTAGAGAGCGTGCGCAGAAACGCTACCACCATTGCGACCATGTTCGGTTTAGAAGACAAAGTGGATGCTCTGATGGCCGATTTTGACAGCCGAATCCAGGCACTGGCTGAGTTTGCTGAGGGCAAGAATGCCATTGTAGGTATGTGTACCAGCGGCAGCTTCAATGTGCTGGGTAACGATGGCCGCTGCTCCATCATCGGCCGGGAAATCGGATTTGAAAATATCGGGGTAGACGCCAACATCGACACTTCTACTCACGGCAATGAGGCGTCCTTCGAATTTATTGTGGAGAAAAACCCCAATTACATTTTTGTTATGGACCGTGATGCCGCCATCGGCACCGACGGTGCGCAGTTGGCTCAGGAGATTTTGGAGAACGAGCTGGTCATGGGTACAGATGCTTATCAGAACGGAAACATCGTTTACCTGGCCCACCCTGCCGTGTGGTATACTGCTGAGGGCGGCATCACTGCCTTGGATGTTATGCTTCAGGACCTGGAAAGCGAGTTGCTGCCATAAAGACGGCAGTTGAGGGGATGAAATATGCCACAGAATTTTCTACTCCCCGATATAGCGATCAAGTAACATTGGCAGCAGATACAAGGTAAGCGTCAAACCTACCACCGACTTGCGGTAGGCTCTCCAATGTGAAACAATACTCCCGTATAGTAGCGGATAGTATATGCGACTGCCATATACGATC